>Ga0206830_1005_pt1 | contig 96297 bp, 91 predicted proteins | sample Alteio_BWOrgCont_76_FD_152884 | JGI IMG/M metagenome (GOLD analysis project Ga0206830, IMG submission 152884) | Enriched cells from forest soil in Barre Woods Harvard Forest LTER site, Petersham, Massachusetts, United States -... | ecosystem: Environmental > Terrestrial > Soil > Temperate forest >... | reverse complement strand
TTTTTAAGTCTTCCATTGAAAATATGGAGACGCAACCTTCTGACCAGTTTTGGTTGAAGGCTTCGGAAGATGCTTTGTTCAGAAACAGCCAGACCAACAGAAAAATTATTGGTAAATGGAAAATGGTTGCTGCTGCCATTGCAATTGCTTTAGTTTCTCTTTCGGCATACGTTGTTTATATGCAAAGTGAGATAGGTGCTCTGAATAATAAATTGAGCCTGAAAGAAAAGCAAAATAATACAACAATTGCTGCTGAGAATAAAATTAGCCAATCAGGTACTGTTATTCAACCACCTGTTAAGGTAGTAGAGGAAAATGTACAAGCTAAAACGGCGGCTTCTGTTGCAACTATTCATAAACATGCTACGAGGAATAAAGTTCAGAATGTAATGTTAACTGATGGTGGCACAATGACTCAAGAGGAAGTAGCTAAAGATCTGAAAGAACATTCTACTTCAGTTACCTACTCACAAACAGTTCCTAAAGGGAGTTCTACTGTTTCAAACAATAATGCCGAGCAAGAAACTAATTCAAATCAAGATAAAAGCCTTGCACTCATAAATGCAAGCAATGTAACAATCCCGCAGAATGATATCTCAAATCCTGCCATAGATTATGCAAATGACAAGGATGTTGTAACTAAAAATACCCATTCGAAGTTCTCTGTTGCGCTTTTCTATGAACCGTATATCTCTGACGAACAATTTGAAAATGAATCTTCAGATATAGCTGTAGTAAATAATGTTGTTTCAAGCGAAGAGGAAGTTAAACCTTATCAAATAGGTGCTAGGGTTGAATACCATATATCATCGCATTTGTCATTCATAACTGGTTGTGCATTCTATAATTTTAAAGTGTCAGTTGATCCTACCACAATTTTTGCACAAAAACTACAGGATGGAAAAGTTGGCTATGCTTTTCAAACAAGTGTAGGAACAGTTAATTGCCCGTACAATGAAGCGAATACTTATGTTGGAGATGCCCTAATTGTAAAAGGAGAATATACTGCCGATTATATGAGTATTCCTCTATACGCAAAATATAGTTTTATCAATAAAACCAATTGGTCATTATATATTGCCGGCGGTGCAATAATTAATATTGTTGCATACCGTAAAATGAATATGCATTGGCAAGATTTGAAATGGGATGAGGGCAATGCTGTAGAAGGAATTTCAGGTTCTTCGAATGTATATGGCTCATACTCCCTTTCTCCAGGAATCAGTTACAGGATAATAAGAGGATTGTCAATATACGCCGAACCTTCAATACAAGGTGCTCCGAATATATTTAACGGAAAAACCTTTGTAAAAAACAGCGCTGCTTTTACAGGCCTGGGAACAGGAATAATATACCAGTTCTAGATTCTGGAATAAAATACCCAACCTTTTAGTTCCGCACTACATCTATAAGGTATAGAAGAGAACTACGTAATCAAAAATGTGAATTATGGATCGCAGAGATTTTGTAAAAAAGTCAGTTATTCTTGCATGCGGTGTGGCAGGAGCTTCGGCTTTTCTTGAGGCTTGTTCCAAGCAAAGTCCATCAACGCCATCGGCACCTAATGTAAATTTTACTATCGATATAAGCTCCTCACAATATAACGCTCTTCAAACAAATGGTGGATTTGTATATTCCAACAGCCTTATAATTGCCAGGGATAGCAAAGGAAGTTTTATTGCTTTATATGATGTTTGTCCGCATGCCGGGTGTACAATAGAGTTTAATAGTAAGAACCAATTCCCATGTCCCTGCCACGGTTCTTTATTCGATGAAGGAGGCAATGTGATAACCGGGCCTGCTACATCAGGAGTAAAAAAGTATAATACCTCTTTGAACGGCAACATATTAACTATATCAGGCTGATAATCAATTTATTATGTAAGAAATAATAAAACAACCCAACCATATCGCATTTTATATCATCTAATAGATGTAGTGTCCGAAAAAATGATTTTCTGCATATAATTTGGATTTAATAACAGTTACACATAGTTTAGCGACCCCATAAATTGAATTTAATACAACCCTGGTAAAAAATTAAAATTAAAAATTTATGAAAAAATTAAACGTAATTAAATTTTCTGTACTTGGTATAGCCGGGTATTTGCTAGTTTGCGGATACCATGCAGGAGCAGGACTAAATGGATACAGTTGCACAGGTGCAGAAACAGGATTAGGAAATATAGCCGGGTGTACAACCGGAAGTGGTTGCCATGCTAACACTGCTACCCCTGCAATTACTGTTGCACTAGAGTTAGATTCAGCAGGTGGTAAAAAAACAAATTATTATGTTGGTGGCGGAAAATATACAGTAAAAATAACCGGAACAAATACCGGTTCTACCTCACAACCAGATTTTGGATATCAGGTTACATGTATAAAAGGAACAACTGCTCAAACTACCCCAGTAAATGAAGGAACATTTACTGCTCCTTCAGGTTCGCATGTTGCACCTGCATCCCAGTATAATGTATGCGTTTTGGTTGAACAGAGCAATAATCTTAAAGCTACTTCAGGTAGTGGTGGAAATGGTACAACCTATGTTGAATCAATATCATGGACTGCACCTCCAAAAGGTACTGGCCCCATATCTTTCTGGGGTGTAATAAATGCGGTAAACAATAATGGAACTAATGATAAGGGCGATTTGTGGAATACAAACAGTATTCCAATTGCTGAAATTACACCTACAGGTATTGCATCAGTTGCTGATAATAATGCGACTAATGTATATCCTAATCCGTTTTCCACCCGTACAACATTCTCTCTTGCAAATGAAGTTAATAATGCTTCAATTTCAATTTATGATATAACCGGAAAGGAAGTAAAACAAATAAATTTCTCTGGCAAGGAAGTGACTTTGGATAGAGGTACGCTTACAAGCGGAATATATTTCTATAATATTGTGAACGAAAATCAAAGCATCAAGACCGGAAAACTCATTGTTCAGTAATTCCGTATATTCGATACAGATTTTAATTGAGGCCTTATGAAGAATAGAGTAATTGCAGGGGTTATACTCATTATAACCATTATTTGCATCAATGCCTGCGAAGATAAAGTGGCTGTTTTACCGGTGCCGGTTCCATTAGCTGCAAATTGCGATACAACACATGCTACGTATAACAGTAGTTCTGATAGCGTAAGTGGTATTATAAATACCCAATGCGCTGTTCCAAGTTGCCATGTATACGGCAGTGCTTCCGCAAACGATTTAAGTTCGTATAGTGCTATTCAAGCAAGTGGGTATACTACAAGTAAAAAAGGACCTACGGGTACTTTAATGTATACTTGTTTATATAATGGTACACCTTATGTAATGCCTAATGTTCAGCAACCAGGCTGGAACAATCCATGTAATCAGGCCAAGTTAAAACAATGGATACTAAATGGTTTCCCTCAATAATAATTTAATTCCCAAAAACGTGAAAAAAATAATAGCAACAATAGTTTGTGTCACAGGTTTATACTTGACAAATGTTAATGCCCAAATTTATATTGCAGATTCGGCTACTGTTTCCTTCTTCTCTAAAACAAGTGCAGAGAATATCGATGCAAAGAATACTATTTGCAAACCTTTGATGAATACATCAAAGGAACAATTTTTTGTGGAATTGAATAACATAGATTTTGATTTTCCATCGAAACTGATGAAGGATCACTTCAATGAAGATTACATGGAATCTGCTAAATTCCCTAAAACAAAGTTCGATGCGAAAATTACTGGTACTGTTGATTATCTTGAAGATGGCACCTATAATGTTACAGTTACCGGTACAATGGATATGCATGGTGTGCAAAAACAAATAACCGTACCGGGTACAATAACTGTAAAAGGGGGAAAATTGTTCATTTATGCTAAATTCAATATAAAAATAGCAGACTATAATATTAAATTACCATCATTTGCTACCATGAATATAGCTGATAACGTTGATGTAACAGTTAAAGCTACCATGAAACCATTTAGCACTAAGAAGTAGATCATTTATGGGTATGAGGAAAAATAGGATTGTATTATTAACAGCGGTTTTATTTTGCTGTAGTTCAGTTATCGTAAAAAGCCAGGACCTTATGCATTTAGCCGATTCGTTGGCGAATATAAATGCAACTCCTCCTCCTATAGGTACTACCTGGAAGGATACTAAAATTATTAATGCCCAAACCACTAAAACAGTGCCACAGGGTACAATGGTTTTCAGAATACAGCACCGCTTTGGTAATGCTGGGGTAGAAAGCGGAGGTGGAATTCATACATTATATGGTTTTGATCAGGTAACGGATATTTATTTGTCATTTGAGTTCGGAATACTTAAAAACCTTCAGGTTGGCGTTGCCCGTAGCAAATCAAGAGAACTGCTTGATGCCCAGCTAAAATACAGGCCACTTACGCAAAAATCGGTAGGTATGCCCATTTCCCTTGCATTGTATGGTGATGCTGCTTTAACGCCTGAAGCCGATGCCACTTTTTATAATGGGTATGATCCCAACAATCCATATGATTTTAGCGGAACCCGCGACAGAATGATGTACGACGGTGAGGTTATAGTTGACAGGAAATTCGGAGACATTGCTTCTGTAGAAGTATTTGCCGGATTAAACCATCGCAACTGGGTACTGGGGCTTACCAATTCAAATAACAAAGCAAAGGATACAACTAATATTGAATATGTGGGTGCTGGCGGAAAAATATGTCTCTCAAAACACGCTGCATTAGTGTTTGACTATTATTATATAATGTCGCCTTATAGAACCAATAACCCTGTTACGTCGTATTACAATGCTTTTTCAATTGGCTACGAAATTGAAACAGGAGGGCACGTTTTCGAAATTAATTTCAGCAATGCCTCTTTTATAAATGTGAATAATTTCATTCCTACTACTACTGATAGCTGGACCAAAGGCGGTTTTAAACTTGGTTTCTCTATTTCAAGAGCATTTAATATGTAATTTTCTGATATATAGTAATGAGAAAGGCCCCAATAGGGGCCTTTTTTATTAAACCTTTCCTGATTATACAGTCTAATTAAAAGCAAAGCCTTTCCAGGCTATACAGGTTTATAAGAGACATGCCGTCTAAATAATAGGTAAAGAGTGAGGGGAATAAATTGAAAATAGATTCATTTAGTACAATAGGCAAGGTGTTAAAGAGGAGCGGTGCTATAGTTATAGTGTTCGTTTCGGCGAATCTTACTGCCCAAAACACCCTGAAAATGAATTTTCCTGATACCCTGAAAACACTGCGAAAGGATAGCACCGGTTTTAAGCAGGTAGATGCAATGGATTTTATAAGCAAAGTGATCAAGATAAAATCCACTTCCGACAGTGAGAATTTAAAGCCCGGCAAATTATATACATCTGTTTTTCCTGCTGTAGGATATGCGCTTTCCAATGGAGTAACTTTTATTTTAGCCACAAATTTTTCCTTCTATACAAGTGGATCAGATAGTACTAATCTTTCTGTACTAAGCCTGAATCCATTATATTCATTAAAGGAACAGGTAATTGTGCCTATTATCAGTAGTATATGGTTAAAGAACAATAAGATTAACCTGCTGGGAGACTACCGTTTCTATCGTTACCCTTCGTTGACATATGGCCTGGGAGGGAAAAGATTATTGTCGCAATCAGATTCTGTGGATTACTCTTATATTAAATTCTCTCAGGAAGCACTATACTCGCTGGGGCACAAAGTTTATGCCGGTGTGGGTTATAACCTTGACTATCACTATGATATTAAAGAATATGGTGACAGGCATCAATATATAAAATATACAGATGAAGCTACTTCTTCCATTTCTTCTGGGTGGGTGGCACGAATAAAGTACGATAGCCGGATGAATATGAATAACCCAAAAAATGAGTTTTACGCTAACCTTGTTTATCGCGATAATATGACAGCTCTAGGGAGTGCTAACAACTGGCAGGAAATAGGTTTGGAATTCAGGAAATACATACCCCTATCGAATTACCCAAGCAATATATTGGCTTTTTGGAGCTGGAATGAGTTCACATTTGGTGGGGTACCGCCTTATTTTGACCTTCCCAGTACAGGATGGGATGATTATTCGAATACCGGAAGAGGTTATATACAGGGAAGATTCAGAGGAAGGGATATTGTATACCTGGAAGGTGAGTACAGGTTTGATATATTGCGCAATGGATTACTTGGCGGGGTGGTTTTCCTGAATGGGGAATCGGTACCTAATTATCCGTCAAATCAATTTACAACTGTCCATCCGGGAACCGGGGTAGGGTTGCGGATAAAATTGAATAAGTATTCCGGCACGAACCTGTGCATTGATTATGGTATTGGCGATGAAGGCTCCAGAGGCTTCTTTTTTAATGTCGGCGAAGTATTTTAACCCATTAATTCGTCTTTATTAGAGGGCAAAAACGAAATGTTCGGGCGTGCCGGAATTTGCGTTATTTTTGCTTTCTTGATTTAAACACATAAAAAAGCAACTATGTTAGAAGGTTTTGTAGATACATTATCAAAAATATTCGGGAACAAGCACGATCGTGACGTTAAAGAGATTCAGCCTGTTATTGACAAAAGTCTTGAAATAGAAAAGTCATATGCAGCAATAAGTGACGATGAGCTACGTGGCAAGACTGCAGAATTCAAAAAACGCATTCAGGATAAGATCAGTGAGAATGAAAGCAAGAAACAGGAGCTAAGAGCCCGTGTTGAAAGTGAGGAGGAAATTCCGTTTAAGGAAAAGGAAGAAATATATGCATCGATAGACAAGCTTGAAAAGGAAATATTAAAAGACATTACGGAGGAACTTAGCGATATTTTACCTGAGGCTTTTGCGGTAATGCGTGAAACGGCAAGGCGTTTCAAGGAAAGAGATTCATTGGAAGTTACAGCAACGGAAAGAGATAAGCAATTGGCTTCTCAATTCACTCACGTTAAAATAAGTGGCGATAAAGCAACCTGGAAAAGCACCTGGAGTGTGCGTGGTCACGATGTAAAATGGGATATGATACCATACCCAGTTCAGCTTATTGGTGGTGCTGTGTTGCACTCTGGTAAAATTGCCGAAATGGCAACGGGTGAGGGTAAAACCCTTGTTGCAATTTTCCCGGTATACCTTAACGCCCTTTCAGGACGAGGCGTGCACTTGGTAACAGTGAACGATTACCTTGCAAAACGTGACTCGGAATGGATGAGTCCTTTGTTTGAATTTCACGGATTAAGGGTTGATTGTATTGACAGGCATGAACCCAATTCACCTGAACGTAGAAACGCATATGCAGCGGATATTACCTATGGTACAAATAACGAATATGGTTTCGATTACCTGCGCGATAATATGGCCCGTTCACCGGGCGACCTGGTACAACGGGGGCATTTCTTTGCTATTGTCGATGAGGTTGACTCGGTGTTGATCGATGATGCACGTACTCCTCTCATTATCTCCGGTCCTACACCAAGGGGCGATAAGCATGAGTTCTTCCAGATGAAACCACGTGTGGAAAAACTGATAAATGCACAACGTACATTCGTAAATAAGGCATTAAATGATGCCAAGACATTAATTGAAAGCAAGGATAAAGAAAAGGAAAAAGAAGGCGGTGTGGCTCTGTTACGTGCGCATAGAGGCCTACCTAAGAATAAGGCGCTCATTAAGTTCTTAAGTGAAGAAGGGCACCGTGCGTTACTTCAAAAGACAGAGAATTTCTATATGCAGGATCAGGGCAGGGAAATGCAGAAGATAGATGCAGAGCTTTTCTTTGTGATAGATGAAAAGAACAATACAGTGGAACTTGCAGATAAGGGAATTGACCTGATAACGGGACAAGGGGAAGATCCGAATTTTTTTATTCTGCCTGATGTTGGCGGTGAAATTGCTGAACTTGAAAAAGCTGAAATGCCTGATGAAGAAAAGGCAAAGAAGAAAGATGAACTGCTCAGAGATTTTTCAATAAAGACGGAACGTGTTCATACCATTAACCAATTGCTGAAGGCATACACATTGTTTGAAAAAGATATTGAGTATGTAGTGATGGAAGGTGAAGTAAAGATAGTGGATGAACAGACTGGCCGTATTATGGAAGGCCGCCGTTATTCAGATGGTTTGCACCAGGCTATTGAAGCAAAGGAAAATGTTAAGATAGAAGCAGAAACACAAACCTATGCTACCGTTACATTGCAGAACTATTTCCGTATGTACCACAAGCTTGCAGGTATGACGGGTACTGCAGAAACTGAAGCAGGCGAGTTGTGGAGTATATATAAACTGGAAGTTGTAGCTATACCTACCAACAAAGCGATGATTCGTGATGACAGGGAAGATATGGTGTACAAAACCAAGAGGGAAAAATATAATGCCGTTATTGACCAGATACAGGAATGCGTGAAAGCAGGAAGGCCAGTATTAGTTGGTACAACATCGGTTGAGGTATCGGAATTGCTGAGTCGAATGTTAAAACTGCGTGGCATAAAACACAATGTACTGAATGCTAAATTACACCAACGTGAAGCTGAAATTGTTGCGGAAGCAGGTAAACCCGGTACGGTTACTATTGCAACCAATATGGCAGGCCGTGGTACCGATATTAAATTAGGTGCTGGTGTTGCAGATGCAGGCGGACTTGCCATTATGGGTACAGAGCGTCATGAATCGCGCCGTGTTGACAGGCAGTTACGTGGTCGTGCAGGCCGCCAGGGCGATCCTGGTTCATCGCAGTTCTTTGCATCACTTGAAGATGACCTGATGAGATTGTTCGGGTCGGAGCGTATTGCCAAGATGATGGATAGAATGGGTATTGAAGAGGGAGAAGTAATTCAGCACGGACTCATTACCAAGTCAATTGAACGTGCACAAAAGAAGGTGGAGGAAAATAACTTCGGTGTTCGTAAACGCCTCATCGACTATGATGACGTAATGAACCAGCAACGTGAGGTGATATATACCCGCCGCCGCCATGCATTGTTTGGCGAAAGATTATCGCTCGATATTACCAACATGTTCATTGATGTGTGTGAAAGCATTGCACACGAATTCCATGGTGGAGATATGCAGGACTTCGAAGGATTTAAAATTGAATTGTTCCGTACACTGGCCATGGAATCTCCGGTTACGGAGGAGGAGTTTAATGGTTCAACAACAGATGTAATTGCGCATAAAATATTTGATAAGATACAGGTTAATTATCAGAAAAAGACTGAGAGTATTGCCAAAGAAGTATTCCCGTTCATAAAGAATGTTCATGAAGATACAAATAACCACTTCGAGAATATTCAGATACCTATGTCGGACGGACTAAGGGTGATACCTGTTGTGGTGAACCTGAAATCGGCTTATAAAACAAGTGGTAAAGAAGTATTACGCGAATTGGAAAAGTCAGTAATACTGGCTGTAATGGATGATGAATGGAAAGAACACCTTCGCGAGATGGATGAACTCCGTCAATCCGTGCAGAATGCAGTATATGAACAGAAAGATCCCTTACTGATATATAAATTCGAATCCTTCGAGTTATTCAAGGCTATGGTTGTTAGAATGAATAAGAGTATCTCTTCATTCCTTATGAAGAGTGCAGTATTTATTCAAAATGCTGATCAGATACAAGAGGCAGAAGTATTAGAACCACAAGAGGTTGAATATGAAACAAGCCGCCCGGGCGATCAGGCTCAGCAGCAGCAAGGTGGAGGTGCACCAGCACCTAAACCGCAACAACCTGCAAAGGCCGAAAAGCGAGTAGGGCGTAATGATCCATGCCCTTGTGGTAGTGGTAAAAAATATAAGAACTGTCACGGTAAGTAATTATCGCAAAGCAGTTTATTCTAATACCCAAAAGGCCCTTTAAACAGGGCTTTTTTTATTAATTGTGTATAACAACATTTTTTCCACCGATAGTTTTTTCATGTTTACCGTTTATTTAGAATATTCCGTAGAAAAACCTATAAGGTCAGCTTTTTATACACCTACCTTGCATCAGGTTTGAGAATCATAGTTTAATATAACCTCTTCCTGCGCCAAAACACAATCCTCCTCTAATCATTGGCGACTGAGCACCAGGAAGAGGTTTCTTTAAAACCCCCGAGCCCCTCTGCAAACCAGAGGGGCTTTTTTATTTAGTTCTGATTTTAAAACTAACCCTCAGCCTCTTTAAGTGTGAAGTAGAAAGTACTTCCTTTACCCGGTTCAGATTCAACCCAGATCTTCCCACCATGTTTTTCTATTATTCGTTTACAAATAGAAAGCCCTATGCCGGTACCATCGTATTGTTCCCGAGTATGTAATCGTTGGAATATTACAAAAATGCGTTCATAATATTCTTTAGGAATACCAATTCCATTATCTGAAATGGTAATCTGCAATTGGCCATTTTGTCTATTTGCAGCAATATGAATTTCAGGCAATTTCTCGCTTTTATATTTTATGCTATTATCAATTATATTCTGAAAAAGTTGTAACATTTCAGAATGGTCGGCTACAACAACGGGTAATGGGGAAGTTACGGTTATTCTGGCATTATTTTCCTGTATAGTGGTGTGCAGGTTGTTCTTTACTATGGCGAGTATTTCATTAAGATCAACATCAGAAAAATTTCCCTGGCTGTGTTCAATACGCGAATAGGTAAGCATGTCGTCAATAAGCATATTCATTCTTTTTGCACCATCAACAGCAAAATCTATAAATATGTCAGCATCTGAATCCAGTTTATTCTTATACCTTTCTTCAATAAGCTGAAGGTAGCTTGCTATAGTTCTTAGTGGTTCACGCAGATCATGTGAAACCGCATGGGCAAAAGACCGCGATTCCTTATTTACATTTTCAAGTTCCTTTGCTTTCTCAACTAACCTTTCATTGGCTTGCTTTAATTCCTCCTTCTGTCTTTCGAGTGACAAAGTCCGCTCTGCAATTTTCATCTCTAAGGTTGAGTTAGCTTCCTTAAGGTCATCTTCCTTCTGCCTTCTTTCATTTAAGGTTGTACTTAAAAACATCATGGTTATTGAAATAACACATAAAAAAACCTGTAAGGAAATTAAAGACTCATTTATAGAACTTTCTCCGAATGGGCCGGTAAGATTAAGCGTGCTCCATATTGAGAAGATAGAAATAGCCAGGGAGACAATAGCTAATTGGCGCTGGCTCATACTGAATACACACCATGTTATAATAAAAAATATCAGAAAAATTTTGGCTTTATTGGGCCAAAGGGGAAGCCAGTCTCCAAATACAGCTTCAAGGTAAATACCAAGTACTATAAATAAAAGAATAACCCGTATAATAGATTGTGTATTCCATTTTCTTCTTTTCGGTTTCCACCAAGCTAAAAGGACTGGAGTAAGTACTATTATGCCTGACACATCTCCGGTCCACCAGGTAAACCACACAGAATAATACTCATGCCAATCGATTATTTTACTTACCGATAGCATAAATGGACCTGCAAGGCTGCTAACAAGACACATAAGTAATACTGTGATAAAGAATAGGGCGAAATCCTGCGATTTCCCTAAGATATGTTCGCACTTGAACTTTTTAATAAGATAGTACCCGGTTACAGCCTCCAACGTATTACCGGCAGCTATTCCAGCAGATGTAATTAAAATGGTAGGTATGCCAGCTACATGATTAAGGCTGAATACAACCACATTTGCAATAAAAGCTCCAAGCCATATTCCTGGCCATAGTTCATAACCAAATAATATAAGAACCGCAAAGGCAATACCTGAGGGCGGCCATACAGGAGAAGCATTAGTATGACCTAACTCCATAAGAAGCCCTAGTCTTGCAGCAAAATAATAAATTACTGCCACTGTACCAATCTTTAATACAATTGGCAGCGAGTAGTTTTTCTCCTGTAGCATTAAGGTATTCTGTTTTCTTTTTTAATCATTTAAAGATTTAACTGACATCACTTGTAAACTCTTCTATTTTTAATATTAACTGGTTATAGTCAATTGGTTTCGATAAAAAATAATTTGCTCCCAGGCTATGAGCTTTCATAATTATACTTTCCTGATTATAGGACGAAATTAATATAAGTGGCACTTTACTGTAATAGAAATTTTTCAACATGGTTAAAAAAGTAAGACCCGATATACATGGCATTATTACATCACTTATTACAAGATCTATTTTTTCTTCAGACAATATCTGTAGTGCCTCAACCGCATCTGTAGTTGTTGAAACCTCATATTTCTTCTCCTCAAGTTTCTTTGAAATGGCAGTTAACATCATCGCATCATCATCTACAACCAATATTCTCATGTAATACACTCCTTTTTATTTAATATGGGTTAAAATAAATGCAATAACCAGTAGTAATATTATCCCAGCATTTATCCACAACATTTTATTGTCTTCTTTATCCTCCTCATTATCTGATTCTATTTCATCGCACATTGCATTGATTTCTTTTTTTACTTTAAAAATGGCGCTTTCACCTTTTTCAATAAAATCATATGCACCGTATTTCATAGTATCTTTCATTATATCCGTATTATCTATTCCTGAAAGCATTATGACCTGGGTTTCGGGACTCACCTGTTTGATCTGATTCAATACCTGCACTCCGTTCAACGAATTATTCAATGCATAATCGAGTACCACAATATGTGGCAGTTCAAATAGGTTTTCAATGCATTCTTCTCCGGTTGAAAATGATTTTACTTCTGTTCTTTTTCCTGATAGTGTATGCTTTAATGAATCAACAAACATATTGTCATCATCTACAAGGAATATTTTTATTTTCTCCGAAGCATTCATGTTCAGTTCTGTTAGGTAAAACGGTCACTCCTTCTTCGGCTTTTCTTCCGATATTGTTTCTATTATTTGTTTCAAGGTAGTCAGAGCTTCAATATCTTTTATAACATAGGTAAATGCACCAAGTTTCAATGATTCCACAACACCCGAAAAAGTTTCACGCCCCGATAGCATTACAACCTTTGTTTTAGGCATTGCCACTTTCACTTCTTTTAATACCTCAAGGCCGTTCATTGTATCAGGTGGTTCGGGGTTCAGGTTATAGTCAAGTATTATAATATCCGGTAATTTATGAAGGTTCTTTATACATTCCTCGCCACTTGTATAGCAATACACCAGATGTTCGGTATTTTTCTGCAAATAAAAACCTAAGGGGTATAGGTATGAAAGGTCATCGTCTACAAGGAATATTGATACAACCCGTTTTTTAGGCGTAACAAACACTTTCTTCTTATATCTTACCTGGGTTTCCATGCTATAATAATTTAAACTAGCGACACGGCCTCTATATCAACTCCTGATACCGGAGTCTCTATTGGTTTTATGCTCATAACAGGTACTTTAGAGTGGTTCACTATTTGCTTTGCCAATGGCCCCATAAATATTCCGGACAGGCTTGATTCATGATCAGTCATTATTACCAATAAGTCAGCGTTAACCTCTTCAGAATATTTCATTGCTTCTATTGCAATATTGTGCCCCTTAACGAGTTTGCGTACATAAGGTAAGCCGGATTGTTTAATAACATTCTCAGCCGCATCAAGCTTTATGTTGAACCTCTTTTCGTCTGCTTCGTTTAATTCGTCATTACTGTCAAGTAATCCCAGCATATGAATTTTTGCTCCGTAATGAGAGGCAAGCTCAATAACATAATTTACCTTTTGCCTTGAATGAAGTGAATTGTCAATAGGCATTACAATATTTGTAAACTGAATATCCTTGGCACTTGCCTGTATGGTTATAACCGGGCAGGGTGATACGTTTACAACCTTATGGGCATTGCTGCCAATAATGAACTCTTCAAAGCCCTTGGCCCCGTGGGTGCCCATTACTATTATATCTATATCATTATCCTTAACTGATTCGGCTATACCAGCTGATGGTTTGCCATTATTTAACAATGTACTTACCTGTATGCCATATTGAGTTTCCAACCTTGCTGCTGCTTTTTCAAGTTTTTCTGTAGCTACGTGTTGCACGCCTTCAAGATCCTTTACCATAACTTCAGGTTCATATTCACTATATGCGTATTCAAAAGATTCCACAACGTGAAGAAGGTATAAATGCGCCTTGCAAAGCTTTGCCATATACGCGGCATGTTCTATGGCAAGCAAACCGGTCTCTGAAAAATCAGTTGGTACCAGTATCCGTTTTATCGCAAATGTTTTCATGATATAATGTTTTTTAGAGATTTGATTTACTTTATCTTCTTTAGTAGCATTATTGTAAGATTTACCAAGTTTTTTTGCTATTAAAGCTTTATGTGATATTTCCTTCAATTCATTTAAAAGGCTAAATCCCCGATGGTGCTTTTGTATAGCTGCCAAATTCAGAACCTGTTGATTGGTTCCATCACTTTTAACTTTCGCCACCGGGGATCTGCCTTCATCATTCTTGGTAACCGGGTACATAAAACAAGGATAAACGGAAATTTGATTTGTAAACTCAATCCAATGGTTTCCTGGGTAAGAAACCACCCGGTTATCAAGAGGTTGGGGTCCATATTTTATAAGAGTTTTCATTCCGCTTCCTTCTTTATCAAATTTACTAACACTTATTGGTTTTTTTCAAGATTTTAGGTGAGTCACAAACCATCATCGGTTAATACCATTTTATTGTAGTTTAATGTTTCAATAGTATATACGTAATAATGCCCATGAGTGTAGCAAATATCATTATTCCGCTAACCAGAATAATGCGTTGTTTATGCTCTTTCTCAGCCTCTTTGTGCGACATTATATTTAATATACTATCCGTAACTTTACTTACCTGTTCAAATGCATCTTCTTCTTTCTGTATATAATCATACACACCTGCATTCAGAAATTTCTGCGCAATTTGTTTATCCATGTTTCCCGTAATTACTATTACAGGAATTCCGGGGTCATGTTCCTGTATTGCCTTCAGTGTTTGCATTCCATTTATACCAGGCAATCCATAGTCAAGTATTACCACATCCGGGTTCATATCCAGGTGTTTAATGCATTCCTCGCCCGAACTGAATTTCTTAATATGCGCAGTAGTATCTTTTGAAAGCAGGTAATCCATCATCAATGAATGCATGTCGTTATCTTCGACAATAAAAACCTGACTGTCGCTTATATCCTTTATGTGCTCCTTGCTATTCATGATGTATTGAATTAGAAGCAATGGAATAATGAATGAGTTCATTAGTTCTTGCCTAAAAAGAAATAAATAAGGTCAATAAGTAATATCGCCACAATAGTAATTCCCAGTACTATATTCCACTTTGTATATGCTCTGTTATCGCGGCTCGATTTTATTGATTCAATTGCATTTTTTATAATATTCCGAATACGCACAAAAGCACTTTCACTTTTAGCCACATATTCGTAGGCGCCGTTTTTAATTGCATCCAGCGCAACCTGCAATTTATCCTGCCCCGATAACATGATCACAACAATATCACGTTCGTCTATCTTCTTTACTTCCTTCAACACTTTCATTCCATCCATTGCCTGGGGGCTTTCGTCATTGTTAAGCAGGTAATCGAGCACTATAATATCGGGCTTACCATTAATGTGTTGCAGGCATTCTTCTCCGTTTGTAAACGTTGAAACTTCAATACCCGTTTTAAACTCAGAAGTGAGTGTGTTTTTTAGTGACGAAAGAAACATCTTGTCATCGTCTACTAAAAAGACAGAAAATGAATTGTTTGTTTTCATGGCTGCTATTTTTACCTTAATCTACGGAGGTAGGCAGCTATAGTTACCTGTTTTCGGCTAACAGGCAAATTGCTTAGGTAAACCAATGAAAATTGTATGCAGGGAATTTTACTTTAAATGAGCCATTTCTTCTTTAAGTTCAACTATGGCTTCATTGCAGACACTTTTAATGTGAGATATCATACCAGGAATTTCTTCAGTATGCGAACCTTCTGCCGAATAGTCTTCAAGCGTTTTTACTTCTTTTTCAATCTCCTTAAGTCCCACAAACATTATAGAAGGTTTCATTTTATGCGCTATTTTACTAAGTAGTTCCCAGTTATTCTCCTGCGCGTATTTTTCCATTCTACCTATGGCATCGGGCGTTTGCTCTATAAATAAGGTAAGCATTTGCGTAATGAATTCGTTACTTCCGTTGGCAAGTTTATTTAAGTATGCAAGGTCGGTGTGCTTATTCATAATATTGTTTTGTATTGAAGATGTTTCTTCTCCTGGAGCCTTGAGGTTGGCATCAGTAGTGCCGACTACTGATGCTATTTTTTGATAAAGCTTTTGTGGGTTGAATGGCTTGGATATATATCCGTTCATTCCCACTTTAAAGCATTTTTCTTCCTCACCCGATATGGCATGAGCCGTCATTGCAATTATAGGAATATCTGATTTAGGGTGAGGCAATTTTGACCTTATCTCAGTAGTAGCCTCATATCCATCCATTTCAGGTAATTGAATATCCATCAGCACTAGGTCGAAATTCTCCTGTTCTATTTTCTCCAGGGCAATAATGCCGTCTCCTGCAACTTCAACATCCCAGCCCCAGTCACTTAGTACTTTTTTAGCTAATAGTTGATTCAGTGCATTATCTTCAACCAATAATATATGCAGTTTCTTTATGTTCTTTAATTCATGCCCATTTTCGGCATGCGTTTTTACCATAACCGGGCCGGTACTTTTTTTGTATGCAAGTGTAAATGTGAATACGGTGCCATTGTTCACCTTGCTTTGCACTTTTATTCCTCCTTTATGTAATTCTATAAGTTGTTTTACTATTGATAAACCAAGCCCTGTTCCACCATATTTTCTTGTAGTATCATAAGTGGCTTGTGTAAAGGAATCGAAAATTGTGGCAATCTTATCCTGAGGAATTCCTATACCTGTGTCAGAAACTGAAAATTTAAGATTTACTGATTTCTCATCTTCTGAAATCATTTCAACACTTATTTTAACCTCTCCTTTTTGAGTGAATTTAATTGCATTGCCAACCAGGTTAAGTAATATCTGGTTAAGCCTGGTAGGGTCGCCGATCAACCTGTCCGGCAACTTTTTATCAATAGATTTTGAGAGTTTTATCTCTTTTTCTATCGATTTAGGTAACATTAATTCTGTTAAAGTAGAAATTACCTGCGAAACACTGAATTCAATTGATTCAAGAGGAATTTTACCCGATTGAATTTTTGAAAAATCAAGAATATCATTAATAATAACGATCAGATTCTCACCTGATGTCTTTATAGCATCAATATATTGTTTTTGTTCCTGCGAAAGTGTTGTTTTCAGTATCAGGTCAGTGAACCCTACTATAGCGTTCATAGGCGTGCGTATTTCATGGCTCATATTAGCCAGGAATTGCTCTTTAACATGCACTGACTCTTCCAATTGCTTCTTTGCTTTCATTAGATCATTCAAGGCCTTGTTACCTTTCATTAATGAATGCTCTGCAATCTGATTTGCCCGCAAAAGGTCCTCCTCCATTTGCTTACGAATAGTAATATCTGAGTCAATAGCTATTATGCGCTTAACCTTGCCCTTCTTATCAAGCACAGGGGTAAGCGTTGTAATTGTCCAATACTCTTTTCCGTCCTTCGTATAGTTTTTGCTCTCGTAGGTAATTGGATTTTTATCTTGTATAACGCTGTTATAGTAATTGGTATTTTCTGAAATTCCTGTATCCTTACCTCTTCTTAATAGTTCCCCATGTGTGCCTTTTATTTCGTTTAGTGTAAAGCCAGTAAGAGAAGTAAATCCTTCATTAACCCATTCTACATTCCCATGTTCATTGGTAATAATAACTGAGTTAAATGATTTTGTAGCTGCAATTGCCAGCTTTTCCATTTCCTCTTCCTGTATACGTTCGGTAACATCCTGTCCTGTTCCTATCAGCTTTATTACTTCGCCTTTTTCATTCTGAATAACCTCACCTCCCGAATAAAGTGTACGTATAACACCGTCTTTTCGTAAGATCCGGTAAGTGAATGTTATTTGTTTGGCAGTTTTTACAATATTCTGAAATATACCTTTTACGTACTCTGCATCATCAGGATATATATTAGATATCATTGTACCGGGCAACAATGGTATCTCTCCTGGTTGCATGCCATGTATGCGGTAAAACTCATCAGACCAGCTTACAGTATTATTGACTATATCCCATTCCCAGCTACCTATGTGAGCCAGTTTTTGGGCCTCTGCCAGTTTTTGTTTCTCTGAATAAAGTGCATTGGTCTTCTCTGCTAATGACTTTATAAGTTTATTTCGTTCTATACTGTAATTAATAGACCGCTGCAAGTCACTGCCTTTTATTTTCCCTTTTAAAAGAAAGTCCTGGGCGCCCATCTTTACAGCATCAATACCTATACTTTCATCTTCAAAACCTGTCAGTACAATTATCGGAGTTTCAGGTGCTTTAGCATGAAGTTTGTTGAATGTATCAAGCCCCCAGCTATCGGGCAATGACAAATCAAGAATAATCACATCGAAAGCTTCTGTTTCTAATAGCTGTATCCCTGTCCGTAAGGAATCTGTTCTGGCAAGGGCAGATTTGTTAGCGTATATACCTTTGAGAAAAATACTTACAAGTTCACTATCTGCAGGGTTATCTTCAATAAGCAATATATTGATCTTGTTATCCATGTAATTTCATTCTGCATTAATGGTGAAATTGAAAGAAGAACCTTTTCCTGCCTCTGATTCTACCCATATTTTACCGCCGTGCCGTTCTACAATTTTCTTGCAAATACTAAGGCCTATACCCGTTCCCGGATATTTTTCCCTGCTATTCAGGCGTTGGAATATTATGAATATTTTTTCTGAATACTGTTTGGAAATGCCAATACCATTGTCTTTTACCGAAAATAAATATTGTCCATTCTTCTTTTTGCTTGTTATTTTAATTTCGGGCTTTTTAGTCCCTCTGAATTTTATGGCATTGCCAATAAGGTTTTGAAATAGCTGGCCTATTAACACCACATCGCCGTGTATTTTCGGCAGCCCATTATATATAATTTCAGCGCCCGACTCTTTTATCTGGTCTTTCATATCTTTTTCTATATCACTCATTACTTCTTTTAATTCCATCCATTCAAAGGGCTTAACTCTGTTAACACGTGAATATTCAAGAAGGCTGTTAATCAGCTGTCTCATTCTTTTACTTCCGTCAACAGCAAAGTCAATAAACTCGTTGGCATCTTTGTCAAGTTTGTCTTTATAGCGCGAAGCAAGTAGTTGCACGTAACTGCTTACAGTACGCAATGGCTCCTGCAAATCGTGCGATGCTACATAAGCAAATTGCTCCAATTCAGAATTGGAACGCTCCAATTCTCTTGTTTTTTGTTCTAATTGAAGCTTTGCATTCCGTATATCTGTAATATCTTCCGATATTCCCAGCAAATACATAGCTCTTCCTGCAGGGCTCACAATAGGTATTTTTTTTGTGTGCAGCCACCTTAATCCATTTTTTGTCTCAATAGGCTCTTCAGGTATATTTATAATATCGTTCTGATTCAGAACAGCCTGATCCTTGCTTGTAAAAAAATCGGCCTGTTCCCTGGGGAAGAAATCGTAATCGTTCTTGCCTAGCATATCCTTTTTAGGATACCCGAGTAAATTTTCACCTGCTTTATTGAATCTTACAAATCTTAGATCCTGTGCATCTTTAACAAATACCATATTAGGAATATTTTCCAGCACTGAATCGAGGAAATTATTCAACGAACGTAATTCTTCCGCTGCAAACTTTTGCTTTGTAATATCCCTGGTAAGTTTGGAAAAACCTACTAATTTTTCTCCCTCATCATAAATGGCAGTAAGGGTTACATCGGCCCAATATGTCGAACCATCTTTTTTCAATCTTTTCCCCTCTGCTTCAAAGTGGCCTGTTTTTTTTGCAATATTCAAATTATGAGCAGGCAGGCCATTCTCTTTGTCTTCATCTGTATAGAAAATCGATATATTTTTTCCTATTACTTCCTCAACACTATATCCATTCATATATTGTGCACCTTCATTCCAGCTTTGAATATTACCTTCGGTATCTATCATGATGATGGAATAATCTTTCACATTCTGAACCATTAGCCTGAATTTCGTTTCCGTCTCTTTCAGTTTAAGTTCCGTTTCTTTTTGAATAGTAAATAGCATTTGTATCGCATCGTTCTGCACTTCTGTTTGAAAGTCTTCCAATTCTCCAAGAATTGCCATAGCTTCTGCTGTATCGGAAGCAAAGTCGGGTAAAAAATGCTGGTATGTTTTCTTTTGCGCCGCATACACCAGAATAAGATCTGATGGCTGAATCTCATTCTTTCCTATTCCGGGTATTTTATCTTCTTTCCATTGCTGCAGGCTTATTTTGGCATTCTGTAATGCAGTGCCCTCAATTATTGCGAGTAGAGACTTCGACATGCTATCGACAGTCATTTGAATAGTAGCTTCATCATCAAGGCTCTTAAGCACACCTTTTTGCTGAAGAAGCTTTATCAGAGGAATATCCATTCCTTTAATTACATTGAGATTATATATAGCAACTTCCCTTAGTTTATTTTCTCTCAAATGTTTTATAAAGTCCTTCAGCGTTCTCATGGCCCTGGCTAATGTTGTTTTATTCTTCTATTTTAGGCAATCTTACAATGCTAAGCCAGAAATCTTCTATAGAACGCACCACGGTAATAAACTGACCAAGGTCCACCGGTTTCATGATATAACAATTGGCATGGTTTGAATATGTGTTCAGAATATCCTGTTCCGCTGCCGAAGTAGTAAGAATAATTACGGGAATAAATTTAAGCAGATCGTCTGATTTGATTTCAGCCAATACAGTTCTTCCATCCTTTTTAGGAAGGTTGAGGTCGAGCAATACAAGATCAGGTGTTTGAACCTCTGCATACTTACCTTTTTTTAGCAGGTATAACATAGCTTCTTCACCATCCATAGCTACGCTCATGTTATTCCTTATTTTGCCATCTTTAAATACTTCCTGTGTAAGTCTTACATCAGCCGGATTGTCCTCCACCAGTAATATATTAATAGGCCTTATTCGTTTGTAACTGCTCATAATATTGTTTTTTTAACACTTTCCATCAATGCAGATTGCTGCAAGAACTGATAATCAGGATGATTTCGGATTGTAACTGAATTTCTCATGACCGCTGTTTTTAACCAATAAGATGACCGTAACTAAGTTACTCAGTACCAATAAACAAGTATTCAATTTTCGATGAAACGTATTAAATCAGCAGTGAACGCTTTAAAACTGAGGTTGAGTTTTTAGCTTATTACAATGGGTTCAGGTGCTTTATAAAGTTGTCCTTATATAAAGCGCCTACGGGAATAGACATATCGTTAATATATATGGTAGTATCCTCAACTTTCTTAACGTTATCAATTTGTACTATGTAGGAACGGTGCACCCTTACAAACTTATCCTTTGGTAATCTGCTTTCGACTGATTTAAGCGTAGCATGTAATACAAATCGCTGATCTTTAGTGTGTACTGTTATATAGTCACCTAAAGCTTCAATCCATAATATATCCTTAATGGGTACTTTGGTTAGCACTGAATCTTTTTTAATGAAAAAATAGTCTTGCCCGGTACTTACCTGGTCTTTAACTTCACTAAGGTCTTTTGCCTTTGCAACCGCTTTAAGAAAGCGTGGCAGGGTTACGGGCTTTACCAGGTAATCAACTACATTCATTTCGAATGCGTCAATAGCATATTCCTTATGTGATGTAGTAAAAATTACTTGTGGCCTGTTATCAAGTGCTTTCAATAGATCTATTCCGCTCATTTCAGGCATTTCAATATCTAAAAACAGAAGGTCGACAGGTTCCTTTTTTAGCGCATTCATGGCTTCAATTGAGGTCGAGCAGGTTTTAACTACTACAAGATGATCTACCTGCTTTGCCAGTTGGGCAAGTGCACTTCTTGAGGCATCATCATCGTCAACAATAATACAATTCATCTCTTGGGGGTTTATATTAATTTTTACTGTCAATAGTACAAAAAAGTTACAGAAATTAATCGAGTATATATACGTAATTTGATATTAAATATTGTAAAGTGCCTTTTAATTAGCATGTTAAGTATACCATTAATAACAAATATTTTCACCCTATTCTGTAACCTTTTCAGAACTAAACCGATATACATAAAATGAAATTCGCAGTTAATCGTTTTATTATCATGAGAAAAATTACTGCAACACATATTCTTTACTTATTATTTTTTTTAGGTTAGCAGTTTCAAATTTATTTTCTTGGTGTAACCCCCCATAGGCATTCAAGATGAAAAGATTTTTTTTCTTCAGTTGGTTAAAGAACGTATCGCTAACCCGTAAACTATATTTTGTAGTCAGTTTAATGGCGTTGTTAATAGCCATTGAATTATTCACGTTGTCATTTATGATACATACACTTTCTTCTACGCGTGCGCTTGTAGAAGCAGAGGGCTTATGGTCGAAGGCGGAGAAAGATGCAGTATACAGTTTAACAAAGTACGGATATACCCATAATGAGAAAGATTACCAGCAATATCTGAAACTATTAGCTGTGCCAATGGGCGACAGGAAAGCAAGACTGGAGCTTATGAAACCTAATTTTAATTATGCTATTGTAAGTGAAGGATTTAAAGAGGGACGCGTTAATCCGGCTGATATAGACGGATGTATAAAGCTCCTTACACGTTTCCATAGCATTTCCTATATAAATAGTGCAATTACAATATGGACACAAGGAGATTATTTTCTGGATATGTTGCAATACCTTGGCGACCGGCTTCACACACAGGTTTCACTAAGTGCGGCACCAGCAGATAAAATAAACCTTACGCAAGATGAAATTTATCAGCTTAATGAAAAACTTACCGTGCTGGAAGATAATTTCTCTTCTACGCTGGGAGAAGGTTCACGATGGATTGAAGGGTTGATACTAAAGATACTTTTCTCTATTGCAATAACAGTTGAATTTACCGGCTTGTTTCTTACTATATCCGTCAGCAGGGCAATTTCAAAAGGTATTAATGAGGTTGTACGTATTGCCGGAACCGTTGCTAAGGCTGATTTTAGTGACAGGGCTAAAGTGTTTTCAAAAGACGAGATCGGATTGCTGGCTGTTACCTTTAACCAGATGATAGATGATTTACAAAAAAAGATAGCAGAAGAAAAAAAAGCGGAAGATGCCCTACGAGATCAAAAGGATCTTTACGAAACCCTTCTCAAAACAGAAAGCGAAATGGGAGAAGGTGTATCAATTACGGAAAATGAAAAAATTATTTATGTGAATGATGCAGTTTGCAATATATATGGATATAGCAGAGAAGAAATATTACAACTGAGATCATTTATAGATATAGTACCTGATGAAGAGAAGAAAAGATTAGCAGAGCGATTACGGCAAAGAATTTCAGGAGAAAGAGAGCAAAGCACCGGAGAAACAAAGATAGTACGCAAGGATGGGAAGATAATTGATATTGAATACACTGTTAGAAATATTACTATAGATGGTAACATGCAAATGCTTTCGATAATACGTGATGTAACAGAAAAGAGGCAGGCGGAGGAGCAATTGCGTAAGGAAAAACAGCGCGCCGAAACCGCTGAAATTGCAAAAAGAGTCGGCGAACAGTTCCTGGCAAATATGAGTCATGAAATTCGGACCCCTATGAATGCAATTGTAGGTTTTACCGATGTTATCTTAAAAACCCCACTAAGCCCGGAACAGCATCAGTACCTCGAGGCCATTAAAACTTCGGGCGATAACCTGCTTGTAATAATAAATGACATTCTTGATTTCTCAAGAATGCGTTCGGGTAAAATACCAATTGAAAAAAGAGGGTTTAAACTAAAAAGCATTGTTTCCGCTTGTGTTGAACTTATGTTGCCTAAGGCTGCAGAAAAAGGGATAGAGCTTTCTGCAAGAATTGATAAGAATATACCTGATGATTTGATAGGAGATGATACTCGTTTAAACCAGGTATTAATAAACCTTATTGCAAATGCAATAAAATTTACTTCGGAGGGTGAGGTTATTGTCGGGGTAAAGTTACTGTCAGAAACAACAGAATGTGTTGGTATTGAATTTGCAGTGACCGATACCGGAATTGGAATACCTAAGGACAAGCTTTTAACCATATTTGAAGCATTTACCCAGGCTAACAATAATACAGCCCGTCGTTATGGAGGCACCGGCCTCGGGCTAGCAATTGTAAAACAACTTGCCGACTTGCAGGAGGGTAGTGTTTCTGTTACGAGCGAAGAAGGTAAAGGCTCATGTTTTTATTTCCGTATAAAGTACAAAAAGAACAATATGCCTATAGCACAAATAAATAGTAATAAGGTTGATCAAAAAAATACACTTGGCAAGTTAAAGGTATTGTTGGTTGAAGATAATGCCATGAACCAATTACTGGCAAAAAAGGTATTAGGTGATTGGGGCTGGAAAGTTGACACGGTGGAGAATGGTATTGAAGCAATTGAAAAGGTAAAGGTGAAAGATTTCGATGTTGTGTTAATGGATATTCAAATGCCTGAAATGGATGGCTATGAAGCGACACGCCAAATACGTAGTAATTTACCTGAACCTAAGTGCAATGTTCCTATAATGGCCATGACGGCACACGTTATGCCAAGTGAAGAAGAAAAATGCTACAAAATGGGAATGAACAGTTATATATCAAAGCCTTTTGAAGTAAATGTTTTATATGATAAAATTGCGGCGATCGTAAAAAATAAGTAGCCGGAATTTGCATCCCGGCTACTATTTTCTGTTTTTAAAATAACCTGTATTGTACACCTACACTGGCACCATAACCGGTCGATTTCCAATAGTTAACAATATACTCTCCTGTTGTTGAGTTATTGTTTTGCAAATTATTATAACTCATTGTTGGTATGTACAGAGAAAGGTTCACGCCCAGACGATCAAAATAAACCCTGCCGGTTGCATGTAAATCTGACCAGTTTCCTTTACCATAGGCCGTTGTATTTAGCCCATCGTTCACATGATATGTGAATTGAGATACACCCCAGTCATACCCTGCAAGTAAGTCTAAATGAGTAAATCGTATTATATGAATATTTGCCGTGCCCCCAAGGTCGACAGCTCCCGCCGATGGCCTGGTATGGGTAACCTCATTATCCATCATATAGTAATTATCAAACCTGCCAATGAGTCCAATACCTAACCAGTTTAATAGTCCAAACTCACCTGTTAAGTTAAAATTTGATGCTGGGGCCATTCCATTAAGGGTTTGGGCAGAACTTTCGGATTGATTAAAATAGTGTTGATTGACCGTATTACCATCAACACCATAATTAGCACTGAAAACCAATGCGCCACTACTAAATGACTGTTGGGCATTTATAAACTGAGTCAGTGCTAAGGCTAGTATTAATACACTTAACTTTTTCATGGCTTTTATTGTTTTGGTTCAGCGATTTTTGTTCCATTCAATTTCTGCTAAAGGGTTATTATTAATTACTTCTTCAAAATTAGCCCAGGGGATTTCCAGCATTATTGCTTTTTCGATAACCTTTATTTTTTGAACGATTAACTTCTTAAGCTGATAAACGTTAAATAGTTGCCCTCAGTATTATGTACATCCTGGTTTCAAGGATACAACTATTAAAATTGGCTTTTCACCGAATAGTCTTCCGGTAAAAAAAGTTGATTTACTAACTTTAAGTAATTAGTTAATTAACCATTAAATAGCGTAGCATGGGCAGGTTTCTTTACTTTATTGCGGTTCTTCTTGTAATAGCATGGGTAATTGGTTTTGTTGGTTACCATGCAGGTGGGGTGATACACATACTTCTGGTTATAGCAATTATAGCAGTATTGCTAAGAATAATTAGCGGGAAGGACCCGCTTTAATTTAATTTTTAAATACCTACATCATGCCACGCACAAAAATAAGTACAAAGACCAACCAGGTAAATCCTGATGTAAAAAAAGTTGAGATACGTGAACTGCAGGTAAGTGATTATTTTGGCTTACGTGGTTCAATGGCAGAGGCCTACAAGAATTGGCATGGGAGCACCTGGTCAGAAGAGCAGATAAAACGTTTGGTATATGCTTTCCCCGAAGGACAAATGGTTGTATTAGTAAATGACAAGGTTGTAGGGGTAGCCCTTTCAATTATTATAAATTACGAAGATTTTGGCGACGATCATACTTACGAGCAGATAACCGGCTATTTTACATTTCATACCCATAATCCTGAAGGAGATACTTTGTATGGGATAGAAGTGTTCATTCATCCTGACTTCAGAGGGCTACGGTTAGCACGTCGTTTGTATGATGCCCGCAAAGAGCTTTGTGAAAGGTTAAACTTAAAAGGCATTGTTTTCGGCGGCAGAATACCCAATTACCATTCTCTTTCTTCTACACTTAACCCCAGGCAGTACATTGAAAAGGTGAAAAGCAAAGAAATTTATGATCAGGTATTATCATTCCAACTGTCAAATGAATTCCATGTTATTAAGCTCCTGGTAAATTATATGCCGGGTGATCAGGAGTCAAAGGAATATGCTACACTAATGGAATGGAACAATGTGCTTTATGAAAAAAAGACCAAGTACTCTCCACGCAGAAAAAGCAATGCTCGCATAGGCCTGGTGCAATGGCAAATGCGTTCTTTTAAAACCTTCGATATGTTATGCGAACAGATAGAATTCTTTGTTGATTCGATAGCAGGTTATAAATCAGATTTTATCTTATTCCCTGAATTGTTCAATGCGCCCTTAATGGCTGAATTCAATCACCAGAACCAGGCGGAAGCAATTCGAAGCCTTACCTACTATACTGAATTATTAAGAGATAAATTTATTAATTACGCTATTACTTATAATATTAATATAATTACCGGAAGCATGCCATTTGTTCGTCGGGGGCAATTATATAACGTAGGATATTTATGCCGTAGAGATGGCTCCATAGAAAGATATACAAAGATTCATGTTACACCTAATGAAGTAAATGCATGGGGAATAGTTGGCGGGAACAAATTGAAAGTATATGACACAGATGCTGGGAAGATTGGTATACTGGTTTGTTATGATGTAGAATTTCCCGAGCTGGCAAGATTATTGGCATTACAGGGAATGGAAATATTATTTGTGCCCTTCCTTACTGATACACAAAACGCCTTCACACGTGTTAAATGTTGTGGCCAGGCAAGAGCCATTGAGAACGAATGTTTTGTAGCTATTGCCGGATGTGTCGGCAACTTGCCCAAAGTACATAATATGGATATACAGTATGCTCAATCGGCTGTATTTACCCCAGCCGATTTTGCATTTCCCACAAATGGAATAAAGGCAGAAGCAACACCTAATGCTGAAGCCGTTTTAATTGCAGACCTTGAGTTGGACTTACTGCGGAAAATGCGCTTATATGGAAGTGTGCACAATTTGGTTGACAGGCGCACCGATATTTATGAATTGCGACAATTAAAACCAAATGGCAGACTTGATATTCTTATGGAACATGCTCAAAAGCAGAATCCACATGATGGTATGGATACCCCAATCTTGAAGTCCTAATTCTACTTACGATAATTTTGAAGGCTTGTTAATCAAAATACATTATACTGAATTCCGATACTTGCTCCATAGCCCATTGTTTTAAGCTGGTTGATAATGTATTCTCCTGAAGGTGTCAGGGTGCTTCGCAAATCATTATAATTTATCATGGAAGCGAACATTGACAGGTTGAGCCCTACCTGCCCGAAATGCCAGCACCCGGTTGCATGAATATTGCCACAAGTTCCATACCCCATTATTATTGTATTCGAGGCATCCTTCATTAAATAATCAAGTTGAGAAATTCCATAATCAATTCCTCCATATAAGTCAATAGGCCTTGTGGTAATAAAATGAAGGTTTAAGGTGGCTTTTATATTTTCATCAGATACGTATGGCACAGTTTTTGTGTATTGATTTTCATTTAAATAATAATTATCTATTGCACCAACCAAGCCTACACCAATGAAGTCTGACAATCCATATTCGGCTCGGAAGTTAAAGCCAGACGCCAGAGATTTGACTGAGAGGTTTTGAGAAGTGTTTTCCGGTAAAGCTCTGAAATGTATGTTAATCATATCCCAATCGGCCCCGAAATTTTCGCTGGCTACAAATGCACCTCTGTAAAATGTGGCCTGCGCCCATATTACTGATGCGGAAAATACTGCTGCTAGTAATATCATCATCTTTTTCATGGCTGTTTATTTATAAGTTAAGCTCTAGTTAATCCAATAATAAATGAACTTTCTCCTACTAAGTTAGCCTATGAAGTATGCTTAAGTTACGGAATTCGACTGGTAAGTTTATTCTGTGTCCGGGTATAAGAATAGAGAAGGTAAAGAACCTTCTCTATTCGGCATAAAACTTTTATTCATGAATTGTAAGCAATGGAACTGATGTGTTCAGGGCCATTTGCTTTGAATTGCTGTGATGGAATAAACCTGTAAAGAAATTATATTTATGTGGTATCATGACTAGCATGTCTACTACGTGTTTATCAACAAAGGCATTTATTTCTTCTATCAGGTTATCTCCCGATGGGAAATGTAGCGTGTGCTCAATGTCATAGAGTGCCTCTTCAAGATTTTCTTCTGCAAGTGCTTTTTCATAAGTAACCAGTTCGGCCTTTTTTAATACATCGAACACAAGTACTTTAGCATTGAATAATTTTACAATACCTATAAATTTGTCCACAACGTCCGCAGGAACTATTGAATTGTAATCACATGCCAGTGCTATCCTTTCAGGTTTTTTGAACCTGACACCTTCCGGTATAGTGAGAACAGGCCGCAATGACTCTTTAATTATAGTACTGGTACTACTTCCAATAATTGTTGATGACTTATCAGCGCCTGAGATTCCAGCGACAATAAGATCAGCTTTTTTATCTTCTGCATAAAGCAAGGTCTCCTCAACTGTAAAACCTATGGCAGATGCGCATTCTATAGCAATATTTCCATGACTGGCTTTTAATTTTGCACGTAAGGATTCTAATTGCTCTTTATTTATTTTATCTATTTCATCAAATTGCATTTCAGCTATAGGTGTTTCAAACAGTGGCATCGGTAAAGAATAGGTATTGAGTAATACAAGCCTGGCATCTGAGTATTTAGCCAAATCAGCTGCGTAATGTGCAGCATTTTCAGAAACATCTGAAAAGTCGATTGGAACAAGTATGGTTTTCATGGCCGGTTAGTTTAAAGGGTTTATACTTTAATCTCTTTACATCAAAGTTATTGCAGGGTATTACTAAAACAGGAGGTTTTCGATGAAGCTTATATTCAACAAGGTATAGAATGAATAACATAGCCCGTGTATGTATTGGGTTTACCTATGTTTTCAGTTAATACCCATCTGCTATAGCATCGTTTATCTAATACTTATTGGGTATTATATTTTATCTGTATAACTTTAATAACGAGCATTAGATATGCATAAAAGTTTGAATTATGGAAGCGATTGAGAAACATAACCTTTTTAAAATACTGCAGGAAAGAATCTATATCATGCAGGCAAGGAAGGATCATACCATTGGTGATTTTCTTCTCTTGTACGCTATAATTTTCTTGGGGCTTTTAGTATTCCTGCTAGCGGTAGCAAGTATTGCCTCGTGGTTTGTATTGTAACTAGTTGGAGCCTTTGTATTTTATCAGGCACATTAAAAAAAGCGTTCTGTATGTACAGAACGCTTTTTTCAATCAAAACCAACAGACTCCGTGACTACTATTTTACAACTACAACCAGGTACTTACTTTCACTCCAAAAAGTATCTGGATTAGTAATAAATAATGAATCTGCTTTCTGTGTTCCCTGAACTTTAAATGCGCTTTCAGGATGATCGGTAACTACCTTTGAAAAATGCGCATATAAAGGAATAGTATTTAACCTTGTTTTATCAGCTTTAGTGAAATATTTACTATTAAAGTTTTGTTTGAGTTTTGGTGTTCTACCAATACCAATAACACCACCTTCCTTAGTAATTACGCCTTTCTCTTTCAATTCCTTAATAGTACCCACTGCATAATACACCGTATTTACTTCAGAAGTCAACGACCCATTTTCAGCTCTTTCAATATTAAGGCTTGCCATACTATCATTAAACTGCTGAACAACACTTTTCATAGAAGCATTGCTTTGAGAAAGTAAGTATTGGAGTGAAGCAATATCGCTATCTCTATCTGTAAGTTCTTTATTTAAATGGGCAACTATTTTTTCCAGGTCAGCATCTTTCTTATTCATTTTTTTAACCCTGCTTTGCAATTGAGCAATGTCTCTGTTATCTTTCAAAATTAACTCATCCATTGCCTTAATATCGGCTATAACTTTATCAGTAGCCGGTGCACCTTCTTTCGAGCGTAAAGAAAGAACTTTCTCTTTTTGCTTAATACTATCCAGGTTATCCTGGATCATATTCATAGAATGAATATAAGATGCTATTGCTGAATCCTTTTGCCTTGCCTGCTCCAGCAATGTAGAATCCTGAATAGCTAAATCCTTAAGTTTTTGTTCCTTCTGGGAACTATTGCACGCTGTAATAAATATCAGCCCGCAAAAAATAAAAGCTTTGGTTCTCATGATCTCAGAGTTTTATTGGTTAATACTTATTATATAACGAAATGCAGATCCATTTTTTTCATTTCTTCCATTTCTTCCTTATGTCTGCGTAAAGCATATCTGTCTGATAAGGCCTTAACGGTCTTAACAATATTTTCACCGGAAGAAGAAAGATGACCCAGATCTTCCTGTTCTATTAATGCTTTGCAAAACAAATTGTGAATGGAAAGAATACCCTTCAATTTGCCATACTCGTCAGTTACAGGTAGCCTTCCCACATAATTTATCCGCATTTTTGCCAATGCGGCAGACAGATTATCTGTTTCATGTACATAATACACTTCCCTTGACATAACCTCGTTTACAGGTAACCTTGAATGTGACCATGAATGGTCTCTTGACATGGAAAGGCAAATATCCCTGTCAGTAATTATTCCTACAAGTCTGTACTCTTCGTTAAGTACCGGTAAAACACCGCAGTTTGCTGTTTTCATTAATTGAGCGGCTTCCTGTAAATTTGTGCGAGGGCTGCAATACATCAGCGGACTGGCTCGCATTACATCTTTCACTTTCATAGTCTCTTTTTTAAAAGGTTAAGGAACTCGAATTGTTATTGCTAATTATTTTTAGTGCAATTTACAGTGAGCCCAATACCTTTTATTTGAATAATCGATGAGGCTAATAAATTGAGTAGTGAACGAATGGAAAAGACAGGTTAATGTTTAACCAGATCGATTAACTTATACGATATAATCAAAAGCAATTCATCCTAATTGAGGGAAGGCCAATAATTGTAAGAAATTAGTCGCATTGTTAAGGTAAATGTTGTTTATGTACTCTATTTGTACCCTAGAACGCTATAATCTTTGCCAGTATTGATAAAGTACTGTATGCCACGGGAAGCAAGGTGCATTTATAAATTTCTCCCCTAATTATTTGTGTATTTCAATTGGTTTCGTACATTTGGTCTAATCAAATAGTAAAGAATAATAAACTAAGCCACCAAAATTTAGAAGTATGAAACACACATTAGTAAGAATTACAGCAATTGCAGTTGTATTGTTCACATTAGGTTCTTGTGCAAAAAAAACTACCAGTACTCCAGCTGCCAGTACAACACCTTCATTTAGTGCAACTATGAATGGCACGGCTACTACGTTTACCGGCAGTGCATCAAGCGGAGCTAATTATTTTCAGATTAATGGTGTAAACACAAGCACCTACACAGTAGAGCTATTCCTGTATAAAGTTTCAAGTACGGGTACCTATTCATTGGCAGCAAATAATGGTTCAGATTCTTATTCGGCAATTTCATCACAATCTGGCCAAAGCTGGACTAGCACTAGTGGTACAGTAACTATTTCTACCTACGATGCTACTAACAAACTTGTTTCCGGTACGTTTAGCATTACTGCTACCGGCTCTGGTAGCATGTCGGTTACAAACGGATCATTCTCTAATATTTCTTTTTAGCATAACAGGATAATAAAATTAAAAGCCCTTGAGAGATCAGGGGCTTTTTTATTTACAGTTGCAAACTACTGTACCACCCTTTTATTCCTGTAAGGGCCTCAAGCCTGGTTATTTCTTTTTCAGAATCTTCTTTATTTTCTTTAACCCTGTATGCACAGTATGTGAAGCCCTTATTTGTATTAACCAATTCTATTGTAATTCCTTTTTGCAACAATGTTTTCTTTAACCCAATGGCATTTTCTGTAACCTTAAAGCTTCCCAGAACTATATAGCCTTTGGCTTGTTCTTTTGGTTCAACAGGTTTTTCAATTGAAGTTATACTTGTAACAACGGCAATATTCTTTCTTGGTTGAATAGCTAATGAATCGGTTTTCTTTTTGATCTTAACTGGTGCAATTGCTAAGCTTTCTGTTCCCTTTTCTTTTGAATCCTGGGCAGCAAAAATCTCTATATTGCCGGTATAGCAAGTAACCCATATTTGCTTGTTATTATTATTTAAACAGATACCAATCGGGTAACTGTTAGTTTTAATATTGGTTTCAAGCTTAAAAGCAGCCAGGTCAATAACGGCAATCTTGCTGTCGTTATAACAATCAACAAACAATTTATGGTATAAAGGAGACAATACCATGCTACGTGGGGCTTTGCCAACGTTTAGTTTATTCATTCTTCCATCGGCCAGGTTGATGCGGCAAATAGCTTGTTCTCCGTTTAAACTGGCATACAAATAATTCTTTTCTATACATAAGTGGCGAGGATTCATTACACCTGAAACCAGTGTTTCGGTTTCGTAAGTAGACAAATTCATTTTTAAAATTTTACTGGAGCCCATTACTGCTATATAGGCAAAAGTGCTGGCACTGTCACAGGCAATCCCTCTGGGCGCAGGGCCTGTAGATATTCTCTTTATTTCCTTTTCTGTACTAAGATCTATAATACTTACATCACCACTGCTCCAGTTGCTTACGAGCAATTTCTTCTGGTCGGGTGTAATGGCCAGGTATTTAGGCACGCTACCAACTTTAACTATGTTCTCGATAGTATGGGTATACGTGTTTATTTTATACACAAAACTTGAATCGTAATTTTTACCGAAACAGGTATCACAACCGGGATTGCTAAACCCTTCACCACTCATAAAATAGTTGCTGGCCCATACATATTTCCCATCTTTTGTAGCCGCGCTTTCTACCGGAGATCCATTTAAAGAACCTTTTATCTTTTTGTAACCAAACTGTGCTGGAGTAATCTTATCGCTTATGGTAGAAACCAAATTGAACGAACTGTCATACATGGTAATAGAATGATGATACATCATGTTTTGCACGAAGAACATATTTTTTCCATTATTACAAATTGACTTTGGCGAAATGTTGCCGTATATTATTTTAACGGGCTTGTAGATTGTTTGAGCAATAGTTATAGCAGGTAATAACAAAGCAAGTAGCGATAATATTACTATTCTTTTTAAAGTGATATTTGAGTGATACTGTTGCACAGTGCCAAATCTATAAAGAATTTGACGCAAATACAAAATGGTTATAAATACGATTTAAAGTGATATATGCGCCCGAGCCAGATAAGTCCTGCCAGCACATGTATAAGGAACACTAAAGACAGCAGCGCTATTTTAATTTTTTCTGTTTTTTTCTGTTCCCTGATTGTTTTTATTTTTTGTAATACCCGAAAAGTAACAACCATAAAAAGTAAATAAGAGCATATTATTACCTGCCAGGCAAAATTACCATCCGACGCCCTTTCGCCCGTTTCCGCAATGCAGATGAATAACAGCAAGGCAATTGCACAATATGCTATAACATACAGGTTAAGCGTATCTCTGATTTCTTTAAAATAGAAGATAAAATATAATATGGGGAATGCATAGGAACTAAGTAAAACAAGTGGTGCGGACCTGAGTGATATTTCACTCCGCCATAAAGCAAACGGTGCAAAGGCAATTGTTGATACTTCTCCCTTGCCGGTTGAGAGTACGCTACGTTTCGTTATTTTATATATAACCACATATTCCAGAAATATACATACTAACCCTACTACAACGGGTATAATATTCCAGAAAAATCGTTTGCTGAACTTTTCATACGCAAAAAGAAACAGAGGAAAAACAATGACATATACCAGGAAAAAAGAGGGCTTGATAGCAACATTCAAAATTACCAGCACAAGGGTGTGAATCATATAATCTTTATCTCTCTGGGTTATGGTAAGGTATGAATACCAAAACAATAGTAACACAAAGGGCATTAGAAAAAGGGTAGTGGAATTGTGCCATACATTAGGTGAAAAACTCCCTATGTAAAAATTATTTTCTGGTATAAAAGGATTTATGTATGGGATGTTACTAACTATCAACAGAAGCAATAATGCAAACGCAGGAAAGAGAAGTTCTTTGTGTGAAATTTCTGTAGAATTATTCAACTGTCCATATATTCGTGTAGTAATAACATATTTCAGGGCTATACTGATTGATACAACTATAATTGATGAACAGAATAGGGCATGCATTGAGGTTGAGAACCCTGCACCAACATAAATAACTAAAAAGTAAAGGATATTGGGTGGAAGTGTTCCTAGTCCACTGAATGTGTGGGAAGCAGCATTTGAGTGTAACTGTATATCGGTGGGTACTCTACGGACTAATATTAACAGGTAATAAAAAATAGCAAAAACGATAAACACTGCTGCACTTATTTTAAGAGCAAGTGCATCCGCCTTTTTATTAGCTATCTTCATAAATATCTACTATTCATTTCGGGTATCCTTACCCCAGTGCAGTTTTTTGCGAAGGGTTTCAGTAAAACTCTGGCCGGGTATCTGCATTAGCTTTACTCCAAAGGCTTCTTTCCGTATGGTGAGTTCTATAGAAGAATCAATGGTTTCAATTCGTGAATCGAGCGAAACCATGTTCGTTGGGTTACGTCCTTCTACTTTAAGTGTTATGGTATATGTATCAGGTATTACAACCGGGCGCACATTAAGGTTATGTGGCGCAATAGGGGTAATAATAAAGCTTGAATCGTCAGGCAATAATATGGGTCCGCTACAGCTTAATGAATAGGCAGTAGAACCTGTAGGCGTTGAAATTATCAATCCATCGGCCCAATATGAATTTAAAAACTCACCGTTCAGGTACGTATGTATGGTAAGCATGGTAGAAGTATCCTTACGCTGAACGCATATTTCATTAAGGGCGTAGTTATACTTGCCAAAAAGTGAATTCGATGTTTCCAGATGAAGTAAGGTGCGGTTCTGAATGGTGAATTTTTTGTTTTTCAAGGCGATAAGCGCCGGAGAAAAATTTTCCTCGGGGACAATTGCCAGAAATCCTAAGCGGCCTGTATTAATTCCAAGCACGGGTATATCGGTTCCTACAACAAAAGGCAAGGTCTCAAGTAAGGTTCCGTCGCCACCAATACTAATCATATAATCTGCCGAACCTTTTGCTAATTCAGTGCTGAAGGTCTCTGGTTTCTTCTTAAATGCTATGATCTGCTTCAGTGAATTATAAAAGCCTTCATGTATAATATACTCCAGGTTAAGTTCATCGAGCTGGGCGAATATATTTTTAACCGGTTCGCTTAAGTTAGCTGGGGTAGGACGTCCGTATATAGCAATACGCATAGGGCTTGTTTATAGTATCCAAAGTTAGCAAAATACTGAACGAGGCATAATGGCTATATTTGTCCCGCTATGATAAGCTTTAAGCGTTTAAATCATATTCAAATCTGTATTCCTAAGGGAAAAGAAGACGAAGCGAGAAAATTCTATACTGAGATCATTGGCCTGAAAGAAATTCCAAAACCGGAAGCATTGATACCCAATGGCGGTTTATGGTATCAACTAGCTGATATTCAATTTCATATAGGCACTGAAGATGAGATAAATAAATCGAAACGCCACCCTGCGTTTGAAGTAGAAAATTTAAAAGCAGCAAGGGAATATCTTGAGAAAAATAATGTGCCAGTTAAAGAAGAGACCCAAATACCAGGTCAAAACCGCTTTTCTTTTATCGACCCTTTTGGAAACAGGATAGAATTGTTGGAAATAAAAACCTCTTTGTAAATATGAGGATACATTACAGAAAACTTCTTCCAACAGACGCAAAGGAATACCGGAAAATAAGGCTCGAATGCCTTGAAAAATACCAGGAGAACTTTGGCAGCACTTTTCAGGAAGAAAGGACTAAGCCTAAACTGGCAATGGAGGAATCAATAGAACAGCAAACAAATGGTAAGTTTGTTATAGGTGTATTTAATGGGGAAGAATTAATAGGTATTTGTGGCTTTTCGCAGGAACCAAGGGCTAAAACCAGGCATATTGGTACTATAATTCAAATGTATGTAAGGGCAGAGTATAGCGGAAAAGGCATAGGCCTTGAGCTGTTAAAAACAGCTATATATGAAGCCTTTAAAATGACTGAAATAGAACAGTTATTATTGGGGGTAGTAGCTACAAATAAAAGTGCTAATAAAACATACGAACAGGCAGGTTTTCAGCAGTATGGCTTACTTAAAAACTACTTTAAAGCAGGCGAGACCTATAGTGACCAGAGGCTCATGGTGCTTTACCGCAAGTAGGTGCTAATTTTCGTTAAAAAACTTGGTAACGCAACCTTTTAATCTTATCTTCGTTAAGAGAAACAAGAAGGGACTATGATGCTGGAGAAGTTTTTGGAATACCTGCGGTTCGAAAAGAAGTTTTCACCACACACACTTATTTCTTACAGGAATGATGCCGAACAATTTGCGGCTTTTCTGAAACACACCTACGAAATAGAAAAGATAGAAGAAGCTACTACGCCCATGATTCGTTCGTGGATGGCAAAGTTGATGCAGGAGAAAATTGCAGCACGTAGTGTTATCCGTAAAGCTTCAACACTCAGAACATTTTATAAATTTTTGTTGCGTGAAGGCGCTATTACAGTTAGCCCAATGCAAAAAATAATAAGTCCTAAAACACCTAAGCGCCTGCCTGTGTTTGTGAATAAAAAAGAGATGGAAACCCTTTTCAAAACGGTTGAATTTCCGCAAGGGTATGAAGGCGTAAGAGATCACCTTATCCTGGAAATGTTTTACGCTACAGGTATACGTCGTGCAGAGTTGATCTCGATGAAGGATGTAGATGTGAATCTGTATAATCTTACTATAAAGGTATTGGGTAAACGGAATAAGGAAAGAGTTATACCTATATCTCCTTTCATGAAAAAGTACATTGAGGAATATAGGAATGAGAAGAAAAGACTTGGACTGGATACAGAACTGTTCTTTATGAATGATAACAATACAGGGCTGTATGATAAAGAAGTATACAGGATAATTAAAAAATATTTAGGGCAGGTAACAACCCTGCAAAAGAAAAGCCCGCACGTGCTGAGGCATACTTTTGCAACACATATACTTGATAACGGAGCAGACATTAACGCAGTTAAAGAACTATTGGGCCATGCCAACCTTTCGGCCACCCAAATGTATACCCATAATACATTAGAAAAACTTAAACGTGTGCACAAGCAAGCACACCCAAGAGGATAATTCACTTATTACTAACTATAAAAACCTAGAATCATGCAAGTTAAAATTCAATCCATCCACTTCGACGCAGACCAAAAGCTACTCGATTTTATCCAGGAAAAAGTTGATAAACTGGGACACTACTATGATGGTGTGATGGGAGGTGAAGTATTTCTTCGCCTTGAAAAATCAAAAGACACAAGCAATAAAGTTGCTGAAATAAAAATTCATACCCAAACAGGTGAGTTGTTTGCCAAAAAGCAATGCAAGTCATTTGAAGAAGCGGTTACTGAATCAACCGATGCACTTCGAATACAAGTGAAGAAGCATAAAGAGAAAGTGAAGCAGCTATAATTTTAATATAGTACCTACAAATAACCCTTGCTATTGGCAGGGGTTATTTATTTTGCACTAGTTCTCCTCTAAAATTTTGTACTTTCAGCCTCTCTCGCCGTTTTAAAACTGAATGGAAAACACAAACAGCCTTAAGCAAACACTTTCACTTTTCGATGCTACTATGATAGTAGCAGGCTCAATGATAGGGTCGGGTATATTTATAGTAAGTGCAGGCATGTCGCAGCAACTGGGTTCATCAGGGTATTTATTGCTTGCATGGATCATAAGTGCTATTGTAACCGTAATGGCAGCCTTGAGCTACGGAGAGCTTGCTGGTATGATGCCCAAAGCAGGTGGACAATATGTGTACTTGAAAGAAGCGTATGGTCCCACTATTGGTTTTCTGTATGGCTGGACATGCTTTATGGTAAACCAAACAGGTTTTCTGGCCGCCGTGGGTGTTGCCTTTGCCAAGTTCACTGCAGTATTCTTTCCCTCATTGGGCCTAGGTAATATTTTACTTGATCTTGGTTTTATACAAATATCAGCAGGACAGGTGTTAGCCATTTCAATAGTCTGCATTATTACGTTTATAAATACAAGGGGCATTGAGGGTGGTAAACTTATTCAAGGCGTATTTACATCTACCAAGCTGATAGCGCTTGCCGCATTAATTATTGTAGGTGTGGTGCTTGCATGCAACGGGCATTTTATAAAAGAGAACTTTCAGAATATGTGGAGCGCGGCTACAACTGCTAAAAATGGCAGTGTTATACCACTAACAGGAATGGCCTTGATAGCCGTAATGGGCGTATCAATGGTGGGTTCATTATTTTCAAGCGATGCCTGGAACAATGTTACGTTCATTTCTGCGGAGATTAAAAAACCGGGGCGCAATATTCCGTTATCGCTTTTGTTCGGAACGCTTACGGTTGGTGTACTTTATATATTGGTGAACATTACCTATTTACTTATTTTGCCGTTACACGGCAGCCCTACCGGAACGGACGTAATTCACCAGGGCATACAATATGCAAAAGATGAAAGGGTTGCTACTGCAGCTGTTTCGGTTATGCTGGGTAATTCAGCAACGTACGTTATGGCAGCGCTTATTATGATATCAACCTTTGGCTGTATTAACGGTATTGCACTTTCAAGTGCAAGGTTATACTATGCCATGGCGAAGGATGGCCTTTTCTTTAAGCAAGCTATGCAGCTGAACAGTAAAGGTGTTCCGGCTAAGTCATTGGTTTTTCAATGTATATGGGCATGCGTATTGTGCATCTCCGGAAGGTATGGTGACCTGCTAGATTATATTACCATTGCATCCTTACTGTTTTACGCACTAACCATTGGCGGAATATTTGTACTGCGTAAAAAACAACCCAATGCAGAAAGGCCATACAAAGTATTTGCCTACCCTGTGCTGCCTGCCCTGTATATACTAATTGCAGTGGCTATAAGCATAGACTTGCTTGTTGATGTAAGTACACGAAACCATACCTGGCCCGGAATTATTATTGTTTTACTGGGCCTGCCTGTCTATTACTTTATTAAGAAAACAGAAAAGGTTCCGTCATGAAATCTGTTTCGGTCCAGGAATTTTTAGAGCTTTCAAAACAACATCCGGTAATTGATGTACGAACCCCGGCTGAGTTTGAACATGGCCATATACCGGGTGCAGTCAATATTCCCTTATTCAGTAATGAGGAGCGCGCAATTATTGGCACCATATATAAGCAGGAAGGCAAAAAACCTGCTATGCTGAAAGGTATGGAACTGGTGAGCCCTAAGTTTTCGGAATTTTTACGAAGTGCTGAAACCGTTTCTAATACAGGGACTTTACTAGTACACTGCTGGAGAGGTGGCATGCGCAGCGGTGGCATGGCATGGTTATTTGAATGGTACGGTTTTAAAGTATTTACATTAAAGGATGGATACAAATCATTTCGCAGAATGGTGCTTGAAACATTTAAACAACCGCGCGAATTAAAAATATTGGCTGGCAGAACTGGCTCAGGAAAGACATTGATCTTAAAAGAAATCGAAAAGCTCGGGCAGACTATAATAGACCTTGAAGAAATTGCACATCACAAAGGATCTGCATTTGGCACATTGGGCGAAACGCCGCCGCCAACGCAGGAAATGTTTGAGAATGAATTAGCCGTTTCGTTGTTGAATATACCTGCAGATAAAAAAATATGGCTGGAAGATGAAAGCCAGAATATTGGCAAACGAATAATACCTAACGACCTATGGTATCAGATGCGTGCAGCTAATGTGTATTATGTGGATATTCCACTGGAGAAAAGAGTAGAATATTTGGTGGAAGCCTATGGCAAATATTCAAAAGAGGAATTAATTGAATCGATAGAAAAGATACGGAAACGGGTAGGTTTCCAGCATTCTAAGGCAGCTATTGAAGCTATTCATAATGGAGACTTGAAGAAAGCTTGTGAGATAAGTTTAGTCTATTACGATAAGAGCTACGACCATGGAGTAGCGAAAAGAAATGCAACTACTATTTACAAAACTGCATTTGCTGAATTGAAGCCGGAGGAGATTGCGAAGGCAATTATTTAGAAAAACTTTCCTTACAAACCTTCACCTGCAATTCAAACATCTGCTGAAGCACTTTGGTATCTACATCAGCAATCTTGTTTACATAAAGGCAACCTTTCCCCATGGAGTGTTTACCTAATTTTCCAAGCAAGGCATGGAATTTATCTGCTTTTTCACCCATCAGGTAAAGCGAGAAATCTTTAGCACGTGATGCAAACCCTATTTGGAACCATTCATTTTCTTTTCCACTTGCTAGTTTGTAGCTATGTTCACCCAGGCCAATAATGGCAGTGCCCCACATTTTAGGTTCACTCTTGGTGGCTTTTTTCATCATTTCCAAAATGGCAAAAGCATCTTTTTGCTTTTGTGCATCCTTAATTGTGTTTAAAAAAGCGTCAACACTCTTATTGTTCTTTGTGGTTTTCATTTCAGCCATGGCAATGGGGTATTATTTTTTTGAAACTGCTTCAGAAATTAATTCAGCCACATCAAGCACTTTTATACTTGCTTCTTTGTTAAAGTGCTTCACACCGTCCGTCATCATCGTCATGCAGAAAGGGCAGCCTGTTGCAATTACCTCTGCATTGGCCTTCATAGCCTCTTCGGTACGTTCAATATTCACTTCTTTATTGCCTTTTTCAGCTTCTTTAAACATTTGTGCCCCGCCTGCACCGCAACAAAAGCTCTTGTGCTTGTTACGTTGCATTTCTACCAACTGAGAATCCAGTTCTACAATAACTTCTCTCGGCGCTTCGTATATTCCATTACCACGCCCTAAGTAACAAGGGTCGTGAAAAACAATTTTTTTGCCTTTAAATGAGCCGCCTTCAATCTTTATTCTACCGCTTTTTATCAGGTCGTTTATAAAACTGGTATGGTGCATCACTTCATAATTCCCACCTAATGAAGGGTATTCGTTCTTTATGGTATTGAAGCAATGGGGGCAACCCGTAACTATCTTCTTTACGTTATACCCGTTCAATATGGTTATGTTGTTAATGGCATGCATCTGAAAAAGAAACTCATTACCTGCGCGTTTGGCAGGGTCTCCGGTGCAGGATTCTTCGGTACCTAACACCGCAAACTTTATACCTGCATGGTGCAGTATGCGCACAATGGCAACGGTTATTTTTTTAGCCCTGTCGTCGAAACTACCTGAACAGCCTACCCAAAACAAAACTTCGGGGCTTTCGCCTTTAGCGGCCATTTCGGCCATAGTAGATACGGTAATTTTTTCTGCTTCTGCCATTTTATATCAGTATAATGGCTTCAAAAATAACAATTTCATAGAGTAATATGATGCTCAGATTAAAGGAATAGTGGGTCTGAATTGTTGCACGATGCGACTAATTTTCAATGGTAATTGGAATATTTTGAAAAAATAGGTATATATTAGCGAAACAAAATCGGACGAATCTCGTAATCAGGCTTAAACGAATAACAATTTACATTAATACATGAAAAAATTATTACTTGCAGGTGCTGCTTTATTTGCAGCGGGAACAATTTTTGCTCAAAGTAATTCAATTCCCAATCCGGGCTTTGAAAACTGGACAGTTTACAATTTCCAGGACCCAACAGGCTATCAAAGCTCTAACGATGGAAATAACGGAAACGGCTCCATTCCGGTTATTAATGTAACCAGAACCGCAAATGCATACCATGGAAACTATGCTGTTCAGTTAAAAACCACCAAAGTAGGTGTAGATACGGTTGCATCATATGTTGCTATCGGCAACCCGGGTGGTGGAAGTGGTGGAAATACAGGTGGTGCTGCTATGAGTGGAACGCCAACAGGTATAAGATTATATTATACCTATACCAAAAAAGCGGCGGATAGTGCACTTGTTTTTATAGTCTTTAAAAAAGCTGGTGCTACAATTGGCCAATACGAATATTTAATATACGATACAACAAGCTCGTATCAATTGTTCTCTCAATTGTTTTCTCCTGTTCTGGCTTCGGCTCCTGATACAGTAATTTTTGCTTTTGCTTCTTCCGTTAGGGTAACTAACTCACATAACAACAATAGTAGTGGTTATTCACCGGGTGCTGTTTTTCAGGTTGATAGTGTTACCTTTACAGGAGTAGCCACCCAGCCTACTAACTTTAACGGCGATTTTGAAAATTGGAAAAATGATTCCAGCGCTGTTATACAGGGATGGAGCGACTGGATGGGCTCTGATAGCGGCAATGCGACAAGAACCACTGATGCCTATGCTGGAAAGTATGCGGTGCAATTAACTACTGGGACTTGTAGTGGTTGCGGAGGAACTCTGGCCTCACCTCAAGGAATTACCAGTGGAACCCCTACTAATAATAACGGACCACATGGAGGTTTGCCTTACACAATGACAAAAGATACTCTTGATTTTTACTATAAATATACCCCTTCAGCTGCATATCCGGGCGATACTGCATTGGTTTCTATTGGCGTTCATAATAATAATAGCTCTAACCAACAATGGTATAATATTTACCTTCAAGGAACCGGAGGCAGTTATGTAGAAGAAAAATTCCCATTTCAGGTTGGTAGTTTTACCCCTGATAGTGTACTGATTGATATTCAGTCGTCATATTCGAATAAACACGTTAGTGGAAATGGTCTTCCGGCCGCCGCAGTTGGTTCAACATTGAAAGTTGATAATATGAGGTTCCTTTCTCAAATACCAATTGGTATTACTCCTCTTAACCCTTCATATTGCGCGGGCGGTAGTGCAGTACTTACTGCATCGGGTGCTACTTCATACACATGGGCTCCAAATACTAATTTAAGTGCTACTACGGGCGCAACAGTAAATGCAAATCCATTTTTTACAACTACATATACAGTTACAGGAACAACAGCTACTGCTACAGGCACACAAACTGTTGTGGTTGTGGTAAATAAAGCGCCAACCGTTAACATTAACCCAGCTTCTCCTTCAATTTGTGTCGGTAACTCAGTAAGCCTTACTGCAAGTGGTACTGCAGTTACGTATGCATGGACTCCATCAACCGGATTAAGTGCATCATCAGGCGCAATTGTAACTGCAACACCGGGAGCTACAACTACATATACAGTTACAGGACTATCTGCTGCGGGATGTAGTGGTGCGAATTCAGTTACTGTTGTGGTAAATACACAACCAACTTTATCTGTTACTCCTTCGGCCCCGGGAATTTGTGCCGGCGGCGGTGCGGTTAATATTAAAGCAACGGGTGCAACTACTTATTTCTGGAGCCCTGCTGCAGGATTAAATGTAACTACCGGTGGAAATGTAAATGCAAGCCCAACGGTTACAACAAGATATAAAGTGGTAGGTAAAAACGGTGCCTGCGCCGATTCTATGTACGTTAAGGTAATTGTTGATAAGGCAGTTACTGTTAACTTAACTACAACCAATGTAACTTGTAATGGTGCTTGTAATGGTACTTCGTTGGCAACTCCAAGTGGTGGTATCTCTCCTTACACATATTCATGGAGTACTGCAGGTACTCAAAGTACAGCATCGGCAACAGCACTTTGCCCTGGATCATATACTGTTACTGTAAACGATTCTATTGGATGTGCCGGTTTTGCAATTGCAACCATCTCACAACCGACCGCACTAAGTGCTGGCACAATACCTGTAAATACAACCTGCGGCCAATCAAATGGCCAGGGAATTGCGAATGCAAGTGGTGGAACAACCCCTTATACTTATTCATGGAGCACTGTACCGGTGCAAACTAATAAAACCGCAACTGCGCTTGCTTCAGGAAACTATACGTTAACAGTAACCGATGCAAATAATTGTACAACTACTGCTAACTTAGTTATCAATGCTTCTACTGCACCTGCTATTAATGTAAAAGTTACTTCAAGTAACTGTGGTATAAATACAGGTAAGGCAGTTGCAAGTGTAACCGGTGGCACTGCTCCTTATCGCTATTCATGGAACAATGGTAGCACCACGAATAAAGACAGTAATTTAGGAGCAGGTGTATATATTGTTACTGTAACCGATACGAACGGATGTTCATCATTCAAGGCAGTTACGGTAAGTGATACTAATGGCCCGACAATATCAACCAGCACTATAGTAGACAACAAATGTTCCGGTCAAAAGAATGGATCAGTAAGTATTAATGTAACCGGAGGTACTAAACCATACAAATATCTATGGTCTGATGGTTCAACCGCAACAAGTATCGGCGGCCTTCAGGCTGGTCCATACCAGGTAACCGTGTCAGATGGTGGAGGCTGTAGCATTGTAAAATCGTTTACAATTACTTCACCAACTCCAGTAGCATTAACAACAGGTACAACACAGGCAGGTTGTGGTGTATCTAATGGAAGTGCCTCTGTTACTGCATCGGGTGGAACTTCTCCATATGCTTATACATGGAGCAACGCGGCAACTACAACTTCAATTTCAAGTGTTGGAGCCGGAACGTATAGTGTATTGGTAACCGATAAAAACGGTTGTAAGGATTCAACCAATGCCTCAGTAAGTAACGCTTCGGGCCCGGTTGCAACCATTTCTTCACTCGTAAATGTAAATTGCTCTACCGGTGTTATGGGATCAATTAGTGTATCTGACAGCGGAGGTACAACTCCATATACCTACAAATGGTCGAATGGAGCTACTACTTCCAGTATAGATAGCCTTGCAGCAGGTAACTATAATGTTGTTGTAACCGATGCCAGTGGATGTAAAGGAACAACAAATGCAACCATCGGTCAAGTTCTGCCACCAGCCATTTCAATATGTATGGTTACGGTTGACCCGGCTACTCAGCATAATGTAATAGTGTGGGATAAGAGCAGTACCAAGAAGATTGCAAGCTATAATGTTTACAAAGAATCTACTGCTCCCGGTGTGTATTCTAAAATAGGCAGTGTTATGGCAGATTCACTTTGTCAGTATGTAGATTTACTTTCAAACTCGCTTGTTCAAAGCTGGAGATATGAGATATCACAGGTTGACTCATGTGGTGGGGAATCTCCTTTAAGTTTGCCTCATAAAACAATGCACCTTACAATTAACGTGGGTGCTACCGGCGGTTATAACCTTATATGGGATAATTACCAGGGCTTAGCGTTCAGTAAGTATTATGTATACAGAGACGTTGTAGCAGGTATTGCCAGCAACATTATTGATAGTGTACTGAATAATGGAAACTTTACATATAGTAATACTCCTCCGGCATCTGGCAACTATTACTACCACATGGGTATTGATAACCCGGGCGGATGTACACCTTCTATTATGGCAATAAACTATAATGCATCCAAATCGAATACGGGTACTGTAACATATGTTGGTATACCTACAATTGATGCAGAAATTAACTCGTTCGATGTATTCCCTAACCCGAATACGGGCATGTTCAATCTTAACATTTCACTTGCTAACAGAAGACAAGAGGTTGATGTGCGTGTATTGAATACCATGGGCCAGGTAATGTATAGCGATACCTATTATGAAGTATCGGGTAACCTGAAGAAGCAAATTGACCTTTCGACATACAGCAAAGGAATATATCTGGTTCAGATTGTTACAGCAAACGGTTCAATGTATCGTAAAGTAGTTATTCAGTAATACGTTTTTTTGTTTGATAATAGTAAAGGATACCCCTGAAAAGGTATCCTTTATTATTGAATAATATACGAGAACACTTTGCGACATATTGATGTAAGGTAATTTTAAAAACGTGCTTCAGTTAAACGAGCCGGTATAAATAATGTATTAAAGAACCTATATAGTAATGAAGCTCTCTGGTGGCAAGATTTTTTCGAAAGCTAATTTATTGTATGCGCTTTTTTTAATTGTCTTTACATTCGTTTCACTGGAAATTATTTTAAGGGTGTTTCACCCTTTTTATTACACACTGAGAGGAAATGACCTTGTTCTTCCGGTGAATATAGTGTACAAGTACCATAATTCAAATTGTACTAAACTTGCGCCTGTCATTACCTGCTCAAGGAATTCTATAGGGTTCAGGGGAGAGGAAAAACCAAAAGATGTAGATAAGTACCTTTCTATAATTACTATAGGGGGTAGCACAACTGCCTGTACCTTGTTATCAGATTCAAATACCTGGTCTTTTTTATTAAGTGAGAAACTTAAAGAGAACTTTAATAATAGTTGGCTAAATAATGCCGGCATTGATGGCGCTTCAACCTTTGCTCATCAGCTACTAATGGATAATTACATTGTGCAGTTAAGACCCAAAGTTGTAATTTTTCTTGTTGGCACAAATGATGTCGGCAGTTCAGATCCTATAAAGGACATGGGAAACATTCTGAATTATCGGGAGTCTTCCTGGTTGTGTAAACATAGCGAGGTGATTGACCTTTTGGTGAATTATATAAGAAGCAGGCAAGCAAAAAAATTGAACCTTGATTATAAGTGCCTCGATTTTTCTAAAAGCGATACTGCTACTGTACCTGAGAATATTATAGATAGTGCAATTGCTAAAGAAATGAAACTTATTCCGAAGTACAGGGTAAGGCTATTAAAGTTAATTAACACCTGTAAAGAGAATAAAATAGAACCAATATTTATTACCCAGCCCTCGTTCGAAGGGTTTGGAATAGATAGTGTAACAGGAGTAGATCTAAGCCTGGTAATAAGCCCCGGCAGTCATCCTCCATACTATAACGGTAAGGAAAGATGGGCGGAACTGGAGTTATATAATAAAGAGACGATGGAAACCGCGCAAAAAAATGATTGTTTTGTTGTAGATATGGCTCATAAATTTCCTAAGAATTCAATTTATTATTATGATTTTATTCATTATACAGATAAGGGAGCAAAGAAATTTTCTGAATTACTAGCCAACGAGCTAATTCCATATCTTCGACAGAAATACCCTGGCTTTTACAGGAATAACATACAATAAGGAGCGTGAGTAACATACTTGGTATTTCAGCCTTTTATCACGATTCTGCGGCTGCCATAGTTCAGAACGGTGTTATTACCGCTGCTGCGCAGGAAGAAAGATTTACCCGGAAAAAACATGACCCTGCATTTCCTCACAATGCAATTAAGTATTGCCTGGAGTTTTCAGGTTTGTCGCTAAATGACTTGGATGCAATTGTTTTTTACGACAAACCATTCTTAAAATTTGAGCGTTTACTCGAAACATATTATGCCATTGCACCTAAAGGACTTATTTCCTTTATTACTATTATGCCGGTATGGATAAAGGAAAAACTTTTTCTGAAAAGACTTATTCAAACAAACCTTTCTGAAATAGGAAAAGTTAATTTAAAAAAGACACCCTTACTTTTTCCTGAGCATCATTTATCACACGCCGCGAGTGCATTTTACCCATCACCCTTTACTAAAGCGGCAATACTTACAATTGATGGAGTTGGCGAATGGGCTACTGCTTCAATATGTGAGGGTAATGGGAATCAGATCAAAGTATTGAAAGAATTAAAATTTCCTAATTCAGTGGGGCTTTTGTATTCATCCTTTACATATTACTTAGGCTTTAAAGTAAATTCCGGAGAATATAAGCTTATGGGATTGTCTCCTTACAGTAGTTTAGATAATAAAAGAGTTCAGGATTTCATTTCAATAATTAAAAGTGTGCTGGTTGATATAAAGGAAGATGGCTCAATATGGATGAACCAGAAATATTTTAATTATAGAGGGGGTATTACAATGGTAAGTGATTCGCAATGGGAGAAACTATGGGGTTTTCCCAAGCGTAATTCAAATGATGAGATCATGGCCTATCATTGCGACCTTGCAAAGGCAATACAGGTTGTAACAGAAGAAATAATTATAAAAATGGCCCGGGAGGCTAAGCGATTAACAGGGGCTGATAATTTATGCATGGCCGGAGGAGTGGCATTAAATTGTGTGGCAAATGGGAAATTACTACTGTCAGGAATATTTGATAAAATTTTTATTCAGCCTGCGGCAGGCGACGCAGGTGGAGCCATAGGTGCTGCTTTGGCGGCATATCATATTTATTTGGGTAAGGAACGTAAAATTATTTCAAATGCTGATGATGGAATGCAGGGAAGTTACCTTGGGCCGTCATACTCAAATCGAGAGGTGGAAACGGCATCAAAAAGAAACAGTGCAGTATATAAATATGTTAATGATTTTAGTGAGTTGTGTGATCAAACGGCCCGTTTAATTGCAGAAGGAAACGTAATTGGATGGGTGCAGGGAAGAATGGAGTTCGGTCCCCGGGCACTAGGTTCTCGAAGTATTCTGGCAGATCCGCGTAATCCTGCAATGCAAAAGAAAGTAAATATGCTTATCAAGTTTCGTGAATCTTTTCGGCCTTTTGCTTCTTCTGTTCTGGCAGAAGATGCAGCATTGTATTTTAAATTGAATGGCGGTTCTGCCTATATGTTAATGGTAGCCGATTTAATTGAAGAACGAAGAAAGGGACTTCCCCCGAATTACGATGATCTTTCAATGAATGAGAAGTTATATTTCCTGAAATCAGACATTCCTGCAGTTACTCATGTAGATTTCTCTTCCAGGGTCCAGACAGTTGACAGGAATATTAATCCCGGATATTGGAAATTAATATCATGTTTTAAGAAACTTACAGGATGCTCAGTATTACTTAATACAAGCTTTAATGTTAGAGGTGAACCGGTTGTTTGTACTCCTGAAGATGCCTATAAATGCTTTATGCGCACCGAGATGGATTATTTGGTGATTAATAATTATATTTACAGGAAGGTTGATCAGCCGGAATGGAATAAGAAGAATAACGAAGAGTTTTTACCTGATTAGTAAATAATATAATTTCCAGTAATATCGTTTTTGTAAGAGACTTATATTTTTTTTTGAAGCAACGAAAAAAATGGTGGCTTGTACCTATTATCATTGTATTGTTACTGATAGGCCTTGTTATTATTGCGGGTTCTTTTGCACCATTCATTTATACCCTGTTCTAAACGGTCATGAAAATAGGTAGAGATCTTAAGCCATATGTTTCACTTTTTATTGTGATGATCATCTTTTTTGTCATTACAAAAAAAATGTTTTTGATCTACAGCTTGTTTGGTATTATAGGCATAGCATTGTTTATTCCTTTATTAAATAATTCATTGTTAAAGTATTGGAATATGCTTATCCATTTCATTGGTAGAGTAAATTCATACCTGCTTTTATCAGTAACATTTTTAATTTTCCTTGTGCCAATTGCTGTGATTTTAAGGATATTGAAAAAAAGTCGTTTTGAGGGCAAGGGAGTCTCTTCTAAGTCATATTTTATTACCCGCGATCATATTTATGAAGGTGTTGACATGAAGGAGTTATGGTAGGCATCTGCCTGCGGTTTGGTATTGATGTATAGGTTTTTTAACTCCCCTGAAAGGCCTCATTTACTATTTAACAGGGCTATTTATCCATAATGTTGCCAAATTCTCTATTTTTGCGCCCATTATGCTACTTACAATACTAAAATCGAAACTCCACAGGGTTCGTATTACCGAGGCCAACATTAATTATGTTGGAAGTATAACGATTGATGAGGACCTGATGGATGCAGCCGACCTGCTTGAAAATGAGAAGGTTCAGGTTGTAAACGTGAATAATGGCGAACGCCTGGAAACCTATGTGATCAAAGGTAAAAGGGGCTCGGGCATTATATGCCTTAACGGCCCCGCTGCCCGTAAAGCATTGGTGGATGATGTTGTAATTGTGATTTCATATGCTGAAATGACCCGTGAAGAGGCAAAAGCATACAAGCCTGTACTTGTTTACCCTGATAGCCTCACCAATAAACTCAAATAATTGAGTCCTTTCATTAAAAATGCACTTAAATTCCTTCTCTTCTTAGGGATAGGTATTGGTTTGGTGTATTTGATCGTTAGCAAAATTACCCCAGCCGATTGGAAGAACATAAAAACCGCGGCAGTTAATGCCAACTACTTATGGATAGTGATTTCCGTTGTACTGGGTGTTTTTAGTCATTTGGTAAGGGCTGCACGCTGGCGGATGCTGATAGAACCTATTGATAAAAAGCCTGGTATGGCAAATACATTTGCCGCAGTTATGATAGGTTACCTGGCAAACTATGCAGTACCAAGGTTGGGTGAAGTATCGCGTTGCGGAGTGCTTGCCCGGTATGAAAAAATATCTTTTGCAGGCCTTGTAGGAACAGTTGTAGTGGAAAGAATAATAGACCTGTTGTTTATGCTCCTGTTCTTTTTGCTGATGCTGCTGCTGAGTTTCAGTAAAGTGTATGGCATAGTTAAAACAAAGGCTACTACTATTTTAGAAAGCAAGTGGGATTCACTCAAACATGTTAACCTGTTTATTCTAATTGCAATAGTAGTAGTAGTAATTGGTGGAATATGGTTCCTGTATAAGAAGCGCGATTCTCTTTTTGGCTTTGCAAAAAAGTTCATTGCTAATTTTTCAGGCGGCATTAAAAGTGTCGGTAACTTAAAAAAGCCCATTCTTTTTTGGTCCTATTCATTGGCTATATGGATATTGTATTTATTCTCCATGTACGTATGCTTCTTCAGTTTTAGTGAAACAGCACACCTTAGTTTATCTGATACATTGGTGGTATTCGTTTTTGCAACATTCGGGGTAATTGCACCGGTTCCGGGGGGTATAGGTGCTTATCAATGGCTGGTAATAAGTGTATTGACCCATATCTATTTCATTTCGCAAACAACAGCGTTTACACTTGCATGGATAATGTGGGGTTCGCAACTTATATTAATTTTAACAGTAGGATTGATTTCACTGGTAGTATTACCATTAATAAATAAGGATGATAACAAGACTGGAAGCAATACAATCGAAGGTACAAACTAAGGAGCAACTTGCACGTACCCTTGCGTTGTGGAGATTTAAAGACCGCAAGATCGTTTTCACGAATGGCTGTTTTGATCTGCTGCACAAGGGGCATGTAACGTATTTAGCAGAAGCAGCAGAACTTGGTGATGTAATGGTTGTGGGCCTGAATTCTGACGAGTCAACAAAGAAACTTAATAAAGGTGCTAACCGGCCTATACAGGACCAGGATTCACGTGCGCTTATACTTGCATCGTTAGAAAGCGTTGCGGCTATAATAATATTTGATGAGGAAACACCTGCAGAACTAATAAAGATGGTTCAGCCGGATGTGTTGGTAAAAGGTGGTGACTGGAAGCCTGAACAAATTGCAGGCTATGATACTGTAAAGGCAAAAGGTGGAGAAGTAAAAGTAATTGACTACTTGCCTGGATTTTCGACAACGGCAATAGAGAAAAAAATAAAAGGATAATGGCGGAAGCAGAGGTAAAGAAATATACAGAAATAAGTAAGTTAGGGGAGTTCGGGTTGATAAAACACCTTACCCAAAAAATTGAATTACAACAAGCTTCTTCATTGAAAGGAGTAGGAGACGATGCAGCTGTAATAGCTCCGCCAGCCGAAGGTGAAGTAATGTTACTTTCCACCGATATGATGGCTGAAGGAATTCATTTCGAGCTGACATATACTCCATTGCGCCACCTTGGGTATAAAGCAGTTGCGGTAAACGTGTCGGATATTTGTGCTATGAACGGAGAGCCCACACAAGTGGTTGTATCCATTGCTGTATCTAATCAGTATTCAGTTGAATCGTTGGACGAAGTATATAAGGGTATAAGATATGCCTGCAAAGAATATAAAGTTGACCTGGTTGGAGGAGATACTACTTCTTCAAAATCGGGCTTAGTGATAGATGTAACCATTTTGGGAAAAGCAAAAAAAGAGAAAGTGGTATATCGCAGTGGAGCGAAGCCAGGTGACTTGCTGTGTGTAAGTGGAGACCTTGGCGCAGCGTATGCCGGTTTATTATTGCTTGAAAAAGCAAAAGACTCTTTTGGAAAAGAAGAAAGGCCGGAATTACAAGGCTATGGCTATGTATTAAAACGCCAGCTTATGCCCGAGGCAAGAGTTGATATGGTTGAATTATTTAAATCATCAGATGTTGTACCTACCTCAATGATAGATATCTCTGACGGGCTTGCTTCTGAAATTCATCATATATGTGAATCATCGCAAGTTGGTTGCTTGCTCGAAGAATTAAAAATACCTATACACGAAGAAACTATAAAGGTTGCAACTGAAAATAATGCACCTCCTTCATTATTTGCGTTGAGTGGTGGTGAGGATTACGAGTTGCTATTTACCTTGAACCCTGCTGATCTGAAAAAGATAAAAGAGCTTACCAAACTTACTGTTATAGGTGAAATACTGCCCGCTGCCGATGGAATAAAAATTGCAGCAAAAGACGGTAAACTTCACCCCCTTACCATGCAAGGTTGGGATGGTTTGAAGGTGAAATAAAAACCTTTACTAAATATTTCTGATTGGGATAGGCTGCTATTTTACTACCCCAAGTTCCTTACCAACTTTCGAAAACGCAGCAATAGCTTTATCTAAGTGAGCCTTGGTATGTGCTGCAGAAACCTGCACACGAATACGTGCCTGGCCTTTTGCCACAACCGGGTAAAAGAATCCGATCACATAAATACCTTCCTGCAAAAGTTTATCAGCCATGGTTTGCGAAAGCTTGGCATCGTAAAGCATTACAGGCACAATCGGATGAATACCCGGCTTAATATCAAAACCTGCTTTGGTCATTCCTTCACGGAAATACAGGGCGTTGTTCATTACCTTATCACGTAATTCTGTTGTTTTGCTCAGTAAATCAAATACGGTAATTGCAGCACCTGCTATAACCGGCGCCAACGAATTAGAGAATAAATATGGCCTTGAGCGCTGACGAAGCATATCAATAATTTCTTTTTTGCCACTTACATATCCACCCATGGCACCACCAAGGGCTTTGCCCAATGTGCCGGTAAGTATATCTATTTTACCCATTACGTCATGGTACTCGTGTGTGCCACGGCCTGTTTTGCCAACAAAACCGGTAGAGTGGCTATCGTCAACCATTACCAGTGCGTTGTACTTGGCTGCCAGTGCAACAATCTCATTCAGCTTGGCTATAAAACCATCCATAGAAAATACACCATCGGTAATAATTATCTTAAAACGGTCGGCCTGTGCAGCTTTTAATTGTGCTTCCAGGTCAGCCATATCAGAGTTCTTGTAACGGTATCTTTTAGCCTTGCATAAACGCACACCATCAATAATTGAAGCATGGTTTAATTCGTCAGAGATAAGTGCATCCTGCTCCCCGAATAAGGGCTCGAACACACCTCCGTTTGCATCAAAGCATGCTGCATAGAGTATAGTATCATCGGTATGAAGGAACTTCGATATTTTATCTTCCAAAGTTTTATGAATATCCTGTGTACCACAAATAAATCGTACTGATGACATACCATAGCCATGTGTATCGAGCGCTTTTTTCGAGGCAGCAATAACTTCAGGATGAGATGACAGGCCCAGGTAGTTATTCGCACAGAAGTTGATAACCTCTTTGCCGCCCTGTACTTTTATATCTGCTCCTTGCGGCGAAACAATAATACGTTCACGTTTGTAAAGGCCTGCTTCATCTATGGCCTTTAATTCGGTTTGTAAATGCGCGTAAAAAGATTCGTTTTGCATATGTAAGATATTTGATACAACAAATGTAAAAAAAGAGAGGAGGCAATAGAAACTGCCTCCCCTTTATTTTGAAAGAATCTACTCAGGATCTGTGAATGGCAGCACTCAGCTTATCAAAAAGGCCAATGTCATTAGGTGAAATAATAATATTACGGTCATCTTTTGTTTTTATAAGAATCATGGTATCTCTGCGTGTAACATACATGCTCATTTTGCCAATGTTGCGGTTATAAAATTTACCATAATAGCCAAAGAAGCCTCCACTACCAAATGTGCGTATAGTGCCCCCTTCGAACTTTGGTATCTTCTCAACTTCTTTGAGGGTATTAAAGTCGATCTGTACTTTTCCCATAACTTTATTGATGATCAATGCAGTATCACTTAAGGTATAGCTTTTGGGTGCATAAAAGTAAATAGCAAGTAAAGTGACGGCAGGAAAGACAATTGTAAATAACGGAATTCGTCCTCCGGAAGTTATACTTGTTACAATAATTACTCCCAGAACTAATATGCATGCTCCAATTGTTATGCCTTTGGCAACTTTATCTAATGATGCAGTGTATTTCATCTTACAAAAGATTAATGTTTAAATGCGAATGATAAAATAACCTTGGAAATTATTTCTGCTATTATAAGCCCACCTATAAAACTCCACACTGCTTTACTTCCTTTTAGGTTGGTTGAAACAGAAAAGGCATTATAGAGTAATGCAATAAACCATACTATAAAAGGTAATGTAAGTAATCCCTGAGTAATGAGAGCAGGACTTAATGCCTGGCTCACTAATACATCCAGAGAAGCCTTAGGGTCTATTACAGGGGTCGGAATAAAACCAAGAAATGCTACCAAGAATAAAGGCCATCTTGCTAGAGCCATAGTGCCCGCAATATCTATAAACCGGACGGAAGAATCAGAAGCTACGCGACCAAGCATATACATGGTAACGATTAGGCAAGCCCAATCAATAATTGGTTCTAAAAAGTAACTGATGAATGGAGAAGATGCGCCAAAATGTATATCTATAGCGCCATCGAAATGTGCATGACTGAAAAAAGCTATTACAGCAGTTACCAGTATAATTGCCCAGCCGATCAACAGTGCGCGCATACCTGCTATATATTGAAACGGATTAAACAACCACTTTTTCATTTTTTAGAAGAGTTTGAAAGTTTTTCACTTTTTTCTAATCTCTTAATAATATCATCCAGCATATTCCTTACTGTCGGGTAGCTTAATTTTAAACTTTCAGCCATTAACTTAAGGCTACCACTGCTTTTTACAAAATCGAGTATGAATTGCTGATCATCTAATGGGATGCTGGCAAGTATAGGCAATTCAAATTCACCCGATACCTCTGTTGCGCAGTGTCCGCATATAAGGCTTTTAACCCGTAACGGCGAGGCACAACTGGGACATGTATGTGGAAGTTTCTTTAACATATTATGTAATAATTATGATACAAAGATAATATATATATTAATATAAGTGCGTAAATATTAAATAAAATTTAGTTTATGTTTAATAATATTAAATAATGTATTATTTTTGTATCGATTTTAAAACCAAACTAATCATGAGAACTAAATTTTTAATGCTTTTCTTATCACTGAGCACAGTTGTAATAGCACAAACAGACTCATCATTTATAGAAACACCAGTTACTCTTGAAACAAAAACGGGTAAGATATTTGGTACACTATGTACTCCACGTAATGTAACATCCAAGGTTCCTGTCGCATTATTAATTGCAGGCTCAGGTCCAACAGATAGGGATTGTAACAGTCCTAAAATGGGTTTGAAGACAGATGCATTTAAACAACTCGCCCATAAATTGAGTGGTGCTGGTATTGCTACACTCAGATATGATAAAAGAGGTATTGGTGAAAGCAAAGACGCAATGGGTAGCGAGCTTGATCTGAGATTTGAAAATTACATAGATGATGCAAAGGCGTGGGTGGAATTACTTAAGAAGGATAGGAAATTCAAAAAGGTATTTATTATTGGTCACAGTGAAGGCTCTTTAATAGGTATGATTGCTGCCCAGGATAACGTTGCAGGCTATGTATCTCTTGCAGGTGCTGGGCAGCGTGCCGACATAATTCTGAAACAACAATTGAGCAACCTGCCTGCAACATTAAAAGATTCAGCCATGAATATATTGGATAGCCTTGCCGCTGGGAAAACAGTGAATAAAGTACCGCAGGCATTATATACTGTGTTCCTACCCGCTGTTCAGCCATATGAAATATCGTGGATGAAATACGACCCTCAGGTAGAGATTGCAAAATTGAAAATACCTGTTCTGATCATCCAGGGTACAACTGATTTACAAGTGCATGTGGATGATGCTGTGCGATTATCGAAGGCAAACGTGCATGCAAAACTTGACACAATAGTCGGAATGAATCACGTGTTGAAAATGGCGCCTATAGAAAGGAATGCTAATATTGCTACGTACTATGACCCGATGCTTCCTGTTAATGGTGAATTAGTGAAAGAGATTGAAACTTTTATAGAGTCAAAATAGAGAAAACTATTTCTTCTTTTTTTTCTTTGGTTTGGGCACCTTGCCAATGCGGGGGTCATCATGTAATACTAATTCACAGGCACGTATTACGGATGTTTCAAAATCATCAGCATCAACCTGTAGCATTTGCCAACCTGTTTCACCTTTACCATTATTCAGTACCGATACTGAACATAAGGAAGGAAATTCTTTCTTCAGGCTTTTGTGATGTTCATGGCCTGTCGCTATCCAAACACCATTTACTTCAGGGTGCGTTTTGCGATCGCGTAAAATAAAAACTATTTTACTGCCTATATAAACCGCATGACAACCGAACATAGGGCGTATGCTAGGGTTTAGCGATAGAAGCTGGTCAAGTACAAAATAAAATGGAATATGTTGTGAACGAGGCATGGTTCAATTATTTCAATGCTTTTTTAGGAAGCTTCGATCTAATAAGTTCATACGATTGTTTTATATAGCCTTCTAATTCTTTGCGTTTAAGTACACTCACATCCTGCAATAAAACCCATTTATACCGGGCTACATATGGTGCGGGTATAAAGCCTGGACGTGTGGATAGTTCATCAAACTCTTCGTCCTGTACTTTAAATGAAAGGGTTAATTCACCCTTTAACGGAGCTACGCAAAACATTTTTCCTCCAATGCAAAAACAAAGATCGTTGCCCCATTTTACATCCTCGGTAACTTGCGGTAGCTTTTTACAGAACGCACGTATGTCCTCAATATTCATTATTTCTTTTCAAGAAAAAGAACAATTTTATTAAAGTCAGCAGAGGCATTTATTACTGTTCTGAATTGCTGGTACATACTTATCGGGTAACGTAATTGTGAATAGTATTCATCACAAAAAACAGTTACTTTATTTCCATCTATCTTATAGTATGAATGGAATTCCATTGTTTTTTTAGCTGATGAGGTACTGTCATAAACATCCATATTGGCAGCATCAAGGTTTGTTACTTTATACCCTTCAGGTACTTCAAATGACATCTCACGATGGTAGCCGTGGTTGTAATGATTCTCTATGGCGGTATGGCGCACAGTGTCGTTATACAACTGGCTTTGCGGCCCAATAAGTTCACCTACCTTGAATAAATATTTAGGTCCCGCTTTTTCAATCACACTATTTGTACTGAAATCGGCTTCCACTACAAAGGGGTTATGGAAAAGGTCCTTTTCGGCATAACCGGACACTTTCGTGTTAGTTGGTTTAGCATCAGGAAATTCCGACTGGAAGATCTTATTCATATAATCTTTCTTGTCTTGGTCTGAAAGAAAAGTGTAAAAAGGTTGTATGGAATATGCCTCGTAACCCGAAAATGTTTGTTTGAAATGTAAATTAACCTGGCCCATATCAAGGTCGAACTTTACGTCAGCATATATTTCGCCCATGCTTGTCTTATAATCATTACAAGGCAGCTCTCTTACTTTGCCTACACCCGTCTGTACATCTTTTCCAACCGTAATAGAATGCATGAAAAAACCTTTCTGGCATATCCAGTCCGATGGAGGGAATCCGTAGCGGGAGGCTATTTCAGTCGGAGCAATATAGTTATTTGTTGTCGGAAAATATATCAGGTAGTTCTGCAGATAGGTACGTGAATCGAAATCGCCATCAAATGGTTTATTAAATCTATCGGAGGTCATAACTATTTCATGCTTTATACCGGCTGCATTAAATAGCAGATCGTAAACCTTTAGTATTCCTGTTGCATCTGTTACCCTTTTTTTGAAAATAGTGGGTAAGGACATTGCATCGTCACCACCAACATCCTCACGCACCTGCACTGAATTTTTAATACGACTTTCAATGTATTTTATCTTATCCTCATCAGAAAGGTTTTTCAGTTTCATTGTATCTGTAATCTTTTCAGCCGTTTTCAGATCTTGCTTATCAGTGCTTTTGTTCAATGTTCCATACAGCCACTGGCAAAAGTCATTGTAATCATAAAGCCTTTTATCGGGGTCGTTGGATCCTTTATTGTATGCAATAGTATACTCTAATCTCATGAGCGCTCCGTCACCTGCAGAAAACTCTTCGTTCGGTTCGTAGCCCTCAATATCATGCCCTTCAGCATGCAGGTGTCGCTTAGTCATCATTACCGTATCCAGAGCCATATCAGGGAAGCCGTTATAACTTTTTGAAATAAAAACAAGATGTGATGGGGAGTACACATCAACATCAATATTCTTGTGCAAGGCGGTTCTGTTTATATATTCAGTGCCATAAATATTTACCTGGTGTCTTGTTGTGTACAGGTATTCCACTTCACCGCCTTTTTCCACCCCATCAATTGCAAATATTCTGAACGGCCCAAGGTTCTGGTAATTATCCACATCTTTTATGTTTTTTGAATTCAGCATAGTTACCCTGCCATCTTTATCAATGGCACGGGCTTTAATGTCCAGTATTTTTACATCGTTGGCAAGGGAAATGTAAACGGTATTATTTTCTTCAATTGCTTTATCGGAATTTACGCGTACAATAAAGTGGTGTGTGATGAACATTGTCAATGTATCCGATGCAACGAAATAGTATTCAAGTATCCGCTGGTCTTTTATAATAACTTCGTTCAGCTTGTTCTCACTTGCAGAAAGTGTATGCAACTTTGCAGAATCATCCCATTTATAACTTTTGTATTCCGGATCAGGCTTTAGGAATCCGTATTGTTGGGCATATGTTGTCGAAAATATGCAAAGGAGTAAGGCAGTGAAGAAAGTCTTTTGTAACATGTCGGAATTATTATTTAGCAAGAGTTACTGATTCAGTATACGAATGTGAAAGTGCGCGTATCATTTTGTTCCATTCATTAAAATCTGTAGGGTATACCATTAATGTATTCAGATAGAAATAAGTTTCACTTACAATAAGGTTGCCTTTAACAGCATAGTTCATTTTAAACCCTCCGAGCGGGCCATTATAACTGGTATTCTCAGGCAGATAGCTGACTTTATAACCAGCGGGTATATCAAGTGTGCTTACACATTTATCAATGGTTTTGAATTCAATATCACGTGGTGCTATACGATCTGCATCAAGAAGGTCATTCATGTGGATTTTTTTCAAGTGCATATTTACATATAGTTCATTTCCGTTTTGCTGGGCATAATCTTCAAGGCCGAAAGCGTATTTAATGCCAAGGTCTTTTTCACGATTCGAAAGGTTCTCATAGGAAGAACTATCAAGACTGAACTTATTACTTCCTTTTTCCAGCAGGTTAACCAGGTACTGATGTTCATCTTTTTTATCAAGATTAAGTAAACGCCATCCCAGTATTATCTTGTTGTACCCACTCACTTTTAATTCACCAGCACCCTGAATATGTGATTTGTTAAGCTGTAGGTGAACACTATCGTAATATATGTTCTTATCGGTATCCATTACAGGTACACGCACAATACGGTATTTATCTTTACCCATGCCGATCAATGCCTGTTTGCCCTGTATCATCGACGTAGGAAAGTCAAAAGGAGAATCTTTACCGGTTGCATCGAGGAAATAATATTTACCATCCTGAATATAGGTACATATCATATGGTTAGTAGATATAGGAGCGGGTACGTCTTCAAACGTAAACGGAATGTCTCTTGTTCCTATCCAGGTTTGGTATGCTTCCAGCCCTGCAGCGCGTATCATTTCCACCAATGTGCTTGCCATGTCTTTACAATCGCCAAAACGACGTGAGCATACAAGTGAAGCCTCACGAGGTATAAAACCTCCAAGGCTATCTTCGTAAGCTATATACGTAACCTGGTTCTGAACCCAATAAAATATTCTACGCACTTTCTCAAGGTCATTTGCAGCACCACTCGTTAGTGAGTCAACTACCTGTTTTACTGCCGGAGAAACAGCTGTGTTTACGTTCTTTACAAAATCAAAATACCAGTTGTACAGGTCATTGGTATCTCCTAATACTTTTACTGTGTTCCCATCTTCAGTATACTGATCAATAAGTACAACTATGCTTGGTGTATAATAACTGAAGTTAGGGGCATTTTCATCTTGCTTTATTTTCTTTACTCCCTCCATTCTCCAGGTGTATGTAGTACTCTTACCGCTAACCTTCTGGGTGAATTTGAGGGCGCTGTCATTTACATGAAATAGTTTATAGTGTAGTTTGATGTTCGAAGGAAAGGTTACGGAGTACTCAACTTCTTCGCTTGGTGCAAACGACGCGAAATAGAAACTTCCGAACAGGTGCGGATCTTTTATTTTTTCAGTATATGATATAATGCTTCTTGCCCCATTAACTAGCCCCGGCAAAATAAATTTGTACGAACGTGAGTCGTCGTAAAAGGTACCCTCCGATATTTCGTTGGTCTTTGAAAAGTCTTTTACTTTAATGGTTTTATATCCGCTACCATCTGGTATAAGGCTACGGGCATCTAGGTCCTGAATTTCTGAAAAACTTGACCAGTATGCATTACGTTCAGAATATCCGCTGGTTTTATCGGTAAGTAGTAACAGCTCTTCGTAATTCTTAGCGTAGATCATTAGCTGGCCCTTCTCAAATTTCAGTTCCACATTTTCTTTTCTGGAAACAAAAACAGCATTCTCATCGGAATATTTCTTTCGCAGTTCAGTGTATACATTGTCCTTTTGTGCCTGGGTTGCAATACCAGTATAAAATAAACAAACCATTAATATCAGCCGCTTCATCACTACAGTTTTTTATACATCAATTATTTTTCCGAAATAACTGCATCATTATAGTAGATGACAGTTTTTATTTGTTTGCCAGTTGCATCATAATAGGTGAAGGTACCATGCTTTGCTCCAACCACCCAATGCTCCTCATGCTCAATCTTTCCATCATCGTAATAGAATTTAAATACTCCATCTTTATCGCCCCAATAATAGTTCTCCTCAGCCTTTAAATTGCCATTGCTGTAATAATACTTTTGCGGCCCCATCAGGTTTCCTGATTGATAATTCTCATCTTCAAATATTTTTCCAGAAGGTGTGTATACCGCTCTCTTTCCTTCGTATGAGCCGTTTACATAGTTGCTTTCAAATGACTTTACACCATTGCTATAATAGCATATAACAGCGCCTGTACCTTTTTCAATTGGTGTGGCTGTTACCTGCTGACCGTCTTTACCTATATAAGAGTATGCGATAATAACCCCATTGTGGTACCAACTTATACTATATATTAAATCATCTTCAAAGTACGAGATCTTTTCGCCTTCAATTCCGCCATCAAGGTACTCTCCCTGCCTGCGTATATGGCCGTTTTCATAGTATTCCTTAAAAGGTCCATTCTCAGTATCGTCGAAATAAGTTTCGGTTAAAGAAGGCTTACTATTCGCATAATATTTTTCATAAGGGCCGTTTAATGAACCAATGCTATAGTTAGTGAGAGACTGGACTGCACCATTCTCATAATAGGTAGTTAACTTACCATCATGGTTATCTGAAAGATAATTACCCTCTGAATACAATTTGCCATCGAAATAATATACTTTTTGTACACCATCTATATTACCAGCAAGATATGTTCTATCCATTTTTAATTGACCATTACTATACTTGTCTTTAAACGAACCATTGCCTTTGTCTGATAAGTAGGTATACGTTAGGTTGGTTCCATTCGTATCATAAACCCATGCCTTATCAAAATAGCCGAGGTCGTTATGAAATTCTTCGGTTGACAAGCGTCCGTTAACATCATAGTAATCTGCGTAGCCGGAAATTTCATTGTTTAAATAATAAATATGAGAGGTAATTGTTCCTCGTGAATTGTAATAATACCAATCGCCGGCTTTTTCGCCAAGTATATACCATCCCGTAGATCGTAGTTGACCATTCTCATAATATTCATGATAGAGTGAGTTAGGCATATCTGACGAATATTCTACAGAGTCCTTTATTTTACCATCTTCAAAATAATCTATTCTCATACCATTCAGCCCTTGTTGCTCAATTGTTTTATCATGTTTCAGTTTTACTTTTTTATCTGAACCCGATGCGGAAACAAGTAATGTATCTCTATCGTAATGTTCAATAGTTGTAAGCGCACCAGTTACAGAATAAAACTTCCATACTCCTCTTCTTTGGCCATTCAAAATTTCTCCTTCATTCATTTTAATGCCATTAGGATAAAAATTCACAACTGGTAATTTTCCATTTACAGCTGCAGTCTCAGATATTGTTTTGCCCGTTTTATCATAGTATGTAATATGCAGTAAGTCGCCGTTCTTGTATTCAAACTCGCTGTACTTTACCCCATCCTCATCATATAAAACATCTTTACCATCCAATTCACCGTCTTTGGTGTAATTCATTTCCTCTTGCTTTTTCCCGTTACGGTAATAACTGGTCCATTTGTCGATAGTCTTACCATCTTTTCCATATGTTCCTTCCTTACGCAAACTGCCATCTTTAAAATAAAACTTCCATGGTCCGGTAGCATAATCGTCTTTATATTCACCCTGATCTTCTATTTTACCATTCTCCCAATAATCGGTAAGCGTGCCATTCTTCTTAGCATCTTTATATATGGAAGAAAGACATAATTGCCCGTTTAAATAATATTGTTTCTGTTCTCCGTCAAGGCCTGCATCAGAATAATTAACCGCATATTGCTGTTTGCCATTGCTGAAGTTAATCGCATATGGCCCTGCCGGTTTTTCATTTACATACGTTCCATGCGATGTAAGTATGCCCGATGAATTATAGGCCCATACTTCACCATTCAGTTTATCATTCTTATATGTGTACTTGTCCTGTGGTGCACCATTTTTATACCATGTTTCTGAAAGGCCATCGCGTTTGCCATCTTTATAATTAGTTCTTTCCTTCATTGTTCCGTCGTAGTAAAACCATACCCATTGCCCTTCGCGATTGCCATTCTCATTAAACATACCCTTAGCTTGAGTAGTGCCTGTGTATTGGTTGTAAATGGTCCAATCGCCAATAGTTTTCTCTTTTGCATTTTCTTCTCCTTCGGCTTCAAGTAACTGGTTACTGTAATAAATAAGGGTCAGTGTTTTCTTTACACCATTTACTGTTACTTCTCTTTTATTGCGCTTTTCTGCTAGAGTTTTACCTGCCCAGGTTGTAAACTCTTCTATCTTTTTTTTCTGCTTACTTATTTCTTTTTGCAGATCATCGTTACCAACCGAGCCCATTATAAAATAAATGTATTGCACAAAAAAGTCTTTCTTCTGCATTTCAGTAAAGAATGGAACATAGTTTTCCATCCAGAAATTATTGGTATTAGGAGTATACGTAAGCTTCTCCATAAATAGCTGGCATTGCTTCATTACATCGAAGGCTACTTTTGTTTGTGACTTGTAGTTTTCACTCATTGCCACTTTCGATTTTATGTCAAGATCAAGTTCGTCAAAAGCCCCATCGTTATATTTTTCAGGGTCAACCACAGTTGCTTTATTATAATCATAGTTCCCTTTTACTACCTGTTCAATTAGTTGAACAGTTGATAATGAACGGGAAGAAGTGGGTTCAAGAATAAGAAAGAACTGAAGAGAAAGCAGTGCCGGAATCATTCTGCCTTGCTCGAGACAGCATTTACCTAGGTAATAATGGCTTGAGGCATGAAAAACATTTAATTTAATTGATCTTTCAAAACAAGCGATGGCGCTATCGTACTGATGAGATTTGTAATATGCAAGCCCTATTGAATATGGAAGTAGATAAACGGCAGGATACCTTGGAATAGCTGTATCGGCCAGAAGCCGGATCGCTTCTTTATTTTTATCCATATCAACATAAGCATTGGCCAGAAACTTATAGAAATCACAATTATACTCTGTATTCAATGCAAGGCCTTTTCGACAAAGCCCAACTGCAATACTATCTTCTCCACCCGATATTCGGCTGATAGCCTCTTCATAAACAGCTAAAACATAATTGGTGTCGTTGCGGGATATTTGTTCATATAGTTGACTTGCTGCATCAAACTGCCCTGAATCAGCAAGCGACATACCTGTTTCTATAAATGAGTAAGAATCAATTAGTGATATATTTTTCTGAGCAGATATGTTTTTGCCGATTACAACAAAAATTAATAGCGAGATAAAAAAAGTGACATTGATCTTAATTCTTATGTAATCCACAAATAGAAAGGTTTTTAAACATCTAAGGTAGTATTTTTACCTTCTAAAAAACCGTAATCCTATTGATAATTAACATTATTTAACCTGATGTGATTATTTAATTCAAATGGCTCAAAAGATGCCCAATGAAGTTTGGGAGCCTTCAATATCAAGCAGCCTTTTCTTTCTCCATATTCCGCCGCCATAACCTGTCATACTGCTGTCTTCACCAATTACACGGTGGCAAGGAATAATAATGGCTATGTGGTTCATACCATTTGCACTGGCAACTGCCCGAATGGCTTTCAGGTTATTTAATGAAATTGATTGTTGCTTATATGAACGTGTGCTACCGTATGGTATTCGCATCAATTCCTTCCAAACTTCTTTTTGAAATTCAGTTCCTTTTAAAACCAGGGGTATGTCAAATTCTTTTCGTTTCCCCTCAAAATATTCATCTAGCTGCTTTTTCAAGGGTTCGAAGTATTTACTATGCCCTTGTAATACAATGGCATTGAATTGTTTTGAAAGCGTTTTTAATTCTGTTTCCAGCATTCGCCTGTCAACAAATTCGAGCAAACAAATACCTTCTTCAGTAGCGCATGCAAACATTGGCCCAAGTGGTGTTTCAAGCCGTGTCATACGTATTATTTCTTTGTCTTTGCTTTTTGAAGGGGCTGTACCAATTAGTGAAGTAAAAGAATCGGAAAACCCGCTTAACGATTCATAACCGGTATCAAACGCTGCATTGGTAACCGTTTCGCCTTCCTGTATTTTGGTAAAGGCTGTATTTATTCGTTGCATGCGCTGGTAGGCCTGAAAAGTAATTCCGTGATTCTTTTTAAACCATCTGCGTAAGGTACTTGGCTCAATACCTCTTGAAACAACATCTGCATCTTTTAATTTAAGTGAAGGATTTTCATTCAGCTCAGCCAGTAATTTTTGTATTTGTGGTGGAGTGGAGCCTATATTTTCAAGCGGTGAGCAAACTTTGCAAGGCCTGTAACCATGTAACATGGCTTCTTTAGCAGTGGCAAAAAACTCAACATTCTCCTTTAGTGGTTTGCGGGCAGTACATGTAGTGCGGCAGAAAATACCGGTGGTTTTAACACCTGTTACAAACAGCCCTTCATACGAAATATCCTTATCTACTAAGGCCTTATACATTACATCATCGCTCAGCATTTTCTTTTCTTTTTGCAAAATTAAGCTTTGCGGCAGGGCCAGGCAACCGAAAAATTGACAAATAATTTTCCCTTGTGTATCAATAGGTTAAACGTTTAGGTGTTTGACATTTTGATTTAATCATTTGATTAAATCAAAAAAATAAACATATCTTTGTGCCATATTTCAGGCAAATGGCAACTGTGAAGAAGAAAAAAGAAGAAGTATCGACTGAGCAAAAAATAATTGCGGCAGCTCGTAGTCTTTTTACTCAAAAAGGATTTGATGCTGTTAAAACAAGAGACATTGCGAAGGAAGCAGGTATCAATCTTGCATTGCTGAATTATTATTTCCGTAGTAAAGAAAAACTCTTTGAAATGGTGATGCTGGAAAACATGCAGAATTTTTTTCAGGGCTTTGCAGTTATAGTGAATGATGAAAAAACTACGTACCATAAAAAGATTGAACAGATTGTAAGTAATTACATTGAAATGCTGTTGAAGGCACCTGATACCCCATTGTTTGTTTTGAACCAGGTGAGGTCGAATCCGGAAAAAATTGCTAAACGAAGGATTTTCCTGAATTCGTATTTTATGAAACAAATGCAGGAGGCAATTAAATCAGGTGAAATAGCACATGTAAATGTAATGAACCTTATGTTGAATATTGTGAGCATGAGTATTTTTCCATTCATAGCAAGGCCAATGTTTCAAATGGGTGAAGGCGGAATGACACAGGAGCAATTTATTGAACTGATGATGGAAAGGAAAAAGATGATACCCAAATGGATTGAGGCTACACTTAAAGTAAAATAGAACATAAAATGAAAAAACTACTTTTAATCGGAACTATTCTTGGAGCTACGGTTCTTGTTAATGCCCAAACTACGCTGACATTAGATACATGTTATGCACGTGCAAGGCAGCAATATCCATTAATTAAGCAGAAAGGATTAATTGAAAAAACGAAGGAATACAGTGTCGCAAATGCTGCAAAGGGATATTTGCCACAGGTGAATTTTAACGGACAGGCTACCTATCAGTCTGCAGTTACTTCAATAACTATAAGTGGCTTGCCTCCTGCATTTAAAGGATTGAGTTTTCCAACACCTACTAAAGATCAGTTTAATGTACATGGTGAGGTGGACCAAACCATTTACGATGGTGGAATGATAAAGCAACAAAAACAAGTTCAGGAAACAAATGCAGGCATACAAGACCAGAATATTGAAGTACAGATGTATGCATTAAGGGATCGTATCAATCAGATTTTTTTCGGTGCATTGTTAATTGATCAGCAGCTGAAACAAAATGATTTGACCCAGAAAGACCTGCAAAATAGTATTGACAGAATGCAGGCAACTGTAAATAATGGTGAGGCACTCAACAGTAGCCTTGATGAGTTGCAGGCTGATCTATACCAACAGCAACAAAATCGTATCGGGCTTAGTGCAACTCGTAAAGCGTATATAGATATGCTTGGCATATTTATAAATAAACCGCTCGATGAGAATGTTGTATTGGGCACCCCTCGCAACCTTGTTGTTTCAGATAGTATCCACAGGCCGGAATTATCTTTTTACGACTTTCAAAAGAAAAACGACGATGTTCAGGATAAGTTACTGAATGCAGGAAACCGTCCGAAGTTTTCTGCTTTTTTCCAGGGAGGATATGCATTACCAGGCTTAAATGGGTTCGATGTTGATCCTGCGTTGTATTATATAACGGGGGTAAGGCTTAGCTGGTCCTTGGGCGGATTTTACACGCTGAAAAATCAAAGACAGTTATTAGAGATCGACAGACAAAGTATAGATGTGCAGAAAGACGATTTCATTTTCAATACCCGTATTAACCTTAAGCAACAAAGTGCTGATATGATAAAACTGCAGCAAATGATAAATAAGGATAACGATATAATTAGTAAACGCACCGCTGTGAAGGATGCATCGAAGGCGCAAATGGATAATGGAGTAATAACGGTGCATGATTATATAAGCCAATTAGATGCAGAAGATGCGGCAAAGCAGAACCTTTTACTTCACCAGGTACAGTTATTAATGGATCAGTACAACTATCAAAATACATCAGGTAATTAAAAATTAAATTCTATGACCATGAAAAAAGTATCACTACTAGCACTTGCAACAGCGGCAATATTTGCTTCGTGCAATAACAGCGACAGCGAGTATGACGCAGCAGGAGCATTTGAATCTGTTGAAACTATTGTATCGACCGAAGCGTCGGGAACTATATTGCAATTTAATGTGGAAGAAGGTCAAACACTTCAACCCGGCCAGTTTATAGGATATGTAGACAGCGCTCAACTATATTACAGAAAACAACAGCTTGAAGCACAAATTGCTTCTACAACCAGCCAGATACCTGATATTCCTGTGCAGGTTGCTGCGTTGCAATCGCAATTAGCTGAGGCGCAAAAGAACCAGACCCGGATGGATAACCTGTTTAAGTTAAATGCTGCGACCCAGCAACAGGTTGATGATGCCAACACACAAGTGGATATGCTTAATAAACAGATAGAGGCGCAAAAATCTACCTTAGGTATTAGTTCTACTACTATTGAGAAACAAGTTGCACCGCTACAAAAGCAAATAGATCAGTTAAATGACCAGATAGCAAAATGCAAGATCATAAACCCTATTCATGGTACAGTGCTTACTAAGTATTCTGAAGACCATGAAGTAGCTATGCCAGGCAAGGCACTTTATAAAATTGCAGAAACAGATACAATTATATTAAGAGCATATATAACCGGTACGCAATTAGATAAGGTAAAGATTGGTCAGAAGGTAAAAGTGCGTTCTGATAAAGGCTCAAAGCAGTATAATTTCTATACAGGTACTGTGTATTGGATATCTGATAAATCAGAATTCACGCCAAAAACAATTCCTACAAAGGATGAAAGAGCTGACCTGGTATATGCAATAAAAATACGTATTGTGAATGATGGCTTTTTGAAGATTGGTATGTACGGTGAGGTAAAATTTGATAAATAATGAGAACCAAGGTATTTAACAACCTGTTATTATTTTCTCTTTTTGGGATTGCACTTGGTTTTTTCGGAATATTATACGAAGGGATTATGTATGGCCCTAAATTGTTAAATACTTCGCCTGATGGAATGCTTTTTTGGAAAAGCTTCACATCAACAATAAGTCCGCTTGGCTTTTATATTCCATGGGACCCTTTAGCAACAATTGTACTGATTATTTTATACTTCAGCACATCAAAAGAAAGACCATTGCTCAAGAAACGATTGGGATGGTCGGCTGTACTTCAGATAACTTCTTTGTTACTCACATTGTATATTCTTACTCAAATAAATTTCAAAAGAAGTTTTGGCGATCTAGATGAATACGCAGTTGAGATTCCGTTTAAGGTGGTTCTTTTTAATATTCTGAGTGTTTGTCGAATAATTCTGGCCGCAATAGCTATAGCCTTTAGTTTCAAATCATATATACAAACTCAAACGGAAAAACACATAATTAAAACAGCTGGTATTTGAACAACAGATGAACGCCATTGAATTAAAAAATATTACAAAAACGTATGTCAAGGGAACTGTTCTTGCGGTAGATGACGTGTCATTTACTGTGGAAAAGGGTGAGATATTCGGATTAATTGGACCTGATGGCGCAGGTAAAAGCACAATTTTTAGAATGCTTACAACATTGTTGTTGCCTGATAAAGGCACTGCAACAGTTGATGGGTTCGATCTGATAAAAGATTTTAAAGCTATTCGTGGTATACTGGGTTATATGCCGGGCAAGTTCTCTCTTTACCAGGATCTGACAGTTGAAGAAAATCTAAACTTCTTTGCAACCGTATTTGATACAACCATAGAGGAGAACTATGACATGATCAAGGATATTTATGTGCAGATAGAACCCTTTAAAGATCGTCGGGCGGGAAAATTATCGGGTGGTATGAAGCAAAAACTGGCTTTATGTTGTGCATTAATTCACAAGCCCCAGGTATTATTTTTAGATGAGCCAACCACAGGAGTAGATGTTGTATCGCGTAAGGAGTTTTGGGAAATGTTAAAACGATTGAAAGCGCAGGGCATTACTATTTTGGTGTCTACTTCATATATGGATGAGGCAACACTTTGTGATCGGATAGGGCTTATACTAGGAGGCAAGTTATTATCAATTGCTTCGCCTGCTGATACTATAAAGGCATACCCGGAAAAATTGTATGGAGTTAAGTCTGCCCATATGTATAAGTTGCTTAATGACCTGCGTAGTTTTAAGGATACCATAAACTGCTATACATTCGGAGAATACCTGCACTTATCAATTACTTGCACCGAAGATGAAGTGAAGAAATATTTGCAGGACAAGGGATATGATGATATAACGTTCAAAGAGGCAGTTCCAACAGTAGAAGATTGCTTTATACGATTATTAAAAGAGCAAAAAGAACAAAATGAACGAAACGGTAATAAAGACAAATAAACTCACCAAGCGTTTTGGCGATTTTGTGGCTGTTGATGGAATAACTTTCGACGTACATAAGGGGGAGATATTTGGGTTTTTAGGCGCGAACGGAGCAGGTAAAACAACGGCTATGCGTATGTTATGCGGCCTGTCTACTCCTACATCAGGTGAGGCTACCGTTGCAGGATTTGATGTGTTTACACAGCCCGAAGAAATAAAGAAAAATATTGGGTATATGAGCCAAAAGTTCTCATTATACGAAGATCTTTCAGTGCTTCAGAATATAGAGTTCTATGGTGGTATATATGGTTTGAGCAATAAGGAGATCAAAGAAAAGAGCAAGGAACTAACCGAAAAACTGGGGCTCTTTAAAGAGGCAAAAAAAGTGGTTAAGTCGCTCCCCCTGGGCTGGAAGCAGAAGTTATCGTTCCTGGTTGCTATCGTTCACGAACCAAAGATTGTTTTTTTAGATGAACCTACGGGTGGTGTTGATCCTTCCATGCGCAGGGAATTCTGGGATCTGATATACGATGCGGCTGACAGGGGTATTACCATATTTGTTACTACCCACTACCTTGATGAAGCGGAGTATTGTAATAGGGTAACCATTATGGTGGATGGTAAAATTGAAGCACTTGATTCACCTGCAGGATTAAGAGAAAAGTTTGGAGTACCGACAATGGATGAAGTATTTTATAAGCTTGCAAGACAGGCGAAACGATCAGCAGATTAAGTAAACAGAGAACGATGAAACAGCTATTATCATTTGTGCGAAAAGAGTTCCTCCAGGTATTCAGAGACAAGAAGACCCTTCTGATGCTGTTTGGCCTGCCGGTTGTGCAGATAGTTCTTTTTGGTTTCGCACTTACAAATGAATTGAAGAATGCAAACATTGCTGTAGTTGATAATTCAAAGGATATTGCCACACAACAGATCATCAATAAAATGGAGGGAAGCAATTTCTTTCATGTTCAGAAAACATTGACAAACCCTTCTCAGATTGATGCTGCATTTAAAAGCGGAAAGATAAAACTGGCTGTTGTTTTCCCAACCAATTTCAACCAGGACCTCTTACATCTAAATAAAGCCTCTGTTCAGGTTATTGCTGATGCATCAGATCCTAATACAGCAATGACGCTTACTAATTATATCTCTTCCATTGTTACCGACTACCAAGGTCAGATATCACAGAACTCAGCCATACCGTATACCATAATACCCGAAGTGCGTATGTTGTATAATCCTGATTTGAGAGGTGCACCAAATTTTGTACCGGGTGTAATGGCAATGGTACTTCTTCTTGTATGTGTAATGATGACATCGGTTTCTATAGTACGTGAAAAGGAGTTAGGTACAATGGAAATATTGCTGGTATCGCCTGTTAAACCATTGATGGTAATTATTTCAAAAGCAATACCGTACTTAATTCTTTCATGGGTTAACCTGGCTGCTATACTTTTATTAAGTGTCTATGCCCTCGATCTGCCCATTAAAGGAAGTGTTCCGTTACTTGTAGTAGAAAGTACTATATTAATTATGACATCACTTTCCTTAGGCTTATTAATATCAACCATTACTTCCTCACAGCAATCAGCCATGTTTGCATCAATGCTTGGAATGATGTTGCCCACTATGTTATTAAGCGGTTATATGTTCCCTATAGAGAATATGCCGGTAGTACTTCAGGTAATATCAAATATAGTTCCTGCTAAATGGTATTATATTATTGTAAAAGATGTAATGCTCAAGGGGCTTGGCTTTTCAGCTATATGGAAGGAGACTGTAATACTTATAGGAATGACACTATTCTTTTTGGTTATTGCACTTAGAAACTTTAAAATACGCTTAGAATAATGAGGCCACTGTGGTTTTTACTTCAAAAAGAATTCAGGCAGATATTCCGTGATAGGGGTTTCATAGGAAGATTATTTATAGCGCCTGCTATTCAGTTAATATTACTGCCAATGGCTGCTAATTTCACAGTTAAGAATGTAAACCTCGCCATAGTAGACCACGATCACTCTACTATGTCAGCCAAGCTTTCCAATAAAATATTATCATCGGGTTATTTTAAACTGGCTGGTTATACCGACTTCAATTCCAGGGCAAATAACCTTATTGAAAATGATAAGGCCGATATTGTAATGGAAATTCCTAAAGGATTTGAAAGTAACATCATTAAAGAGGGTAGCCAGAAGATGGCAATTGAAGTAAATGCTATTAATGGAGTTAAGGCAAGTGTGGGGTTCGGTTATTTAAGTGGTATTATAAATGATTACAATACTGACATTCGCGCAGAGTGGGTACAACCTGAAGCCAGCACACAACCGCAGATATCGGTAATTTCTTCGTATTGGTATAACCCTGCTTTAACCTATTACATATTTATGGTTCCTGCTATATTGGTTTCACTTGTAACAGGTATTGCAGGCCTATCGGCAGCTTTTAATATTGTAAAGGAAAAAGAGATAGGAACTATCGAGCAAATTAACGTAACACCAATCAAAAAGTATCAATTCATTCTCGGTAAACTGCTCCCCTTTATAGTAATGGGTGCTGTAGTTTTTTCTGTTGGTTTACTTATTGCATGGATTGGTTACGGCATTGTACCAATTGGAAATATAGCAATACTCTATTTGTTCCTTCTCGATTTTCTGTTTGCTATACTGGGCTTCGGGCTGCTTATTTCCACATATACTGAAACGCAACAACAGGCTAATTCATTAATGTTCCTGTTCATGATGGTGTTTAACATGATGAGCGGCTTATACACGCCTATAGATAGTATGCCTGCGTGGGCACTATTCATCACCCACTTGTTTCCTGTAAGTTATTTTATAGATGTTATGCGTATGGTGGTAATAAAAGGAAGTGGACTGCATGATATACAAATGCAAATATTGTATGTATTTTTGATTGGGCTTGTACTTAATACATGGGCTATACTTAACTATAGAAAAACTACCTGATAATACCGGTATGACCGAATTTATACAAAACGCAAAAAATAATTGGATACTTGCCTGGTCATATAAGAACTTCAGAAGAGAGACGATAATTGGCTTGTTGCTTCATGTTGTAGTTTTTTCTTCACTCCCTTTTTTATTCATGTATTTTGAAAGACGTAACGGAACCTTATTAAATGACTGGTTACTTAGCATATTGCCTGCATATAATGTTTCGCATATAGAAGTGGCTATTTTTTTAAGCTGTATGATCTTGTTTACCTACAGAATGATTGAAACTCCGGCAATATTCAAAACATTTCTTTTTGCATACTTATTCCTGAATATTTTCAGGATGGTAACTATTTACTTTGTGCCTTTAAATCCACCACAAAACCTTATCTCATTAAATGACCCAATTGCCAACTTGCTGTATTTTGGTGGGTTTAAGACAAAGGATCTGTTCTTCTCAGGCCATACATCAACAATCTTTCTGCTGGCCCTATGCCTGCAGAAAAAATACGACAAGATTTTTGTATTTGTGTGCAGCGGGCTTGTTGCAACGTTATTGCTTATACAACATGTGCACTACACAGTGGATGTTTTAAGCGCCCCCGTTTTTGCTTACTTGTGTTTCGTATTAGCTAAAAAATTGGGGCTCGCAAATATGCAATCAGAGCAGAAGGTATAATACAGTTTTACTTATATCCGATTTCTTCAGTCAGTGCAATTTTCCTTTTCATAAAGTTTCCACTACCTCGTCCTATCAATTTATTGTTTTCATCATATAAAGCAGCGTCGGCAATGAACAGGTTAGTTGACTTAAACTTCAATTCACCGACAGATCTTATTATTCCCTCAGTAACCGGACGTAACAATTGAATATTAAATGACACAGTATAAACAAATGTTTCCTGAACTACTGAATTCACTGCAAAAAAAGCAGCGTCGTCGAGCATTTTGAAATAAACAGAACCATGAATGGCATTTGCAGCATGGAAAAATTTTGGTTCTACTTGCAATGTCAACTCTGCTCTTTCAGGTGAAACAAGTAGGATGATGCCTTTGTATATCTCATTGTTTACAGGAGCAGAAAGGTACATCCGCTCAAGCCTTCTGAAGTGCTCAGTTTCACTCATTAATGCAAGATGGACTTATTTCACCACCAGATTAATAACACCTGTGGCTGCTTTTTTAATGAAGCCAACTACTTTGTCTTTAATTTGGTGTGGGTCCTGTTGTATTTCCATTACGGTTTCAATACCTTCTGATACCAGCAGGCTTATAATTTCTGATTTTGCACTGCCGTCTTTTTTGCTTTTACTGCCAATAAAAGTGCGCAAGGCAATAGAACCTAAGTTATTACCTATGTAATCTAATTGAGCGCCCATTTCTTTTTCTTTCTCCTTACAAGCGGCAGTTACTTCTGCTTTTCTTTTTTGTAAGGTTTCAAGGTTATGTATTCTAGTCTTGCTCATTCTCGTTGGTTAATTTAATTACCTTGTTCATTATGGTTGTTTCTAAATTCTTCCGTATAACCACAAGGAAAATTAGTAACAGAAGCAGAAACATTCCTGAAGATATCAAAAAGCCTAAGCCGTAACTATGCAGCCATTGGCCGATAAAGAACGAGCAGGCAACTACAAGCGACAACATGCAAAGCATGATTAACAGTATAATTATAAGGGCGCTTGAAAAATAAGCAGATACCTTAGCACTGTTTTCAATAATACTTAAACGGCCTTGCTCAGTCTTCAGTTCAATATATTCAGTTAGCTGTTCTTTAAGAACTGTTAAAGGCTGATCGTGTGTATTTTCCATGGGGTATATTTATAGGGTTAAAGGTAAAGGTTTATAGGGGTCAAAGACATGACATTGGTCATCTTATTTCCAGTAATTCCTCATAAGTTCATTTATCCAACCTGGTTGCACAATCTCACCTTGTGGCAAAAACTCTTTAACAACCGGTTTAATATCTAATACTGGCGTACCATCATCAGCGTCAAGGTGCGACACAATAATAGTCTTTCCTGTTCTCGAAACAAATTTCGCAATGGTTGTACCAATATGGTTAGGCCTGTCTTTTTTACGTTGGGCAAATATTCCAACCTTAGGCCATGCCTTATTTTCCCGCGGATGTGCTGCGCTTAACACTACTTTAGCATCATCTGCTTTATTGAAATGGTAAATAATTTCAAGGTGCGAGAAGGTTTCAATACCTTGTAATGCTTCTTCAGGTAATTCATCAACAAGCGTTATTTCAGATAACACATTGCCCCAGAAATCGTCGCTCATATCGTTGCGCATGTTTTTTACAAACGCAATGGGTTTTAACTCTATGGTATTTGCCATGTAGCAAATGTAGCACCAAAGATTGTGCAGAACAATTAAAAGGCAGGCATGTTTTCAACAGCCTGCCTTCATTTATTGATAATAACAATAAAATACAATAGAAATGTTCTATTCAGGGCTCCCATTGCCAGTTGTCAAAAGCTCTTTCAAGCTGTTCTTCAAATGGCCATTCCATCCTGTTTCGCAATCATTATAACATTCAACGCCAGGCACCAGGCCAACATGGGTAAAATCAATTTGTGTAGCATTTCCCTTTTTTGAGAGCTCAAAAACCACATCGGTACCATTCCACTCTTTCTTGTTATTTATCCATTCTAAATTGCAATCAGTTACTTTCCATACTACTTTTTTACCTGGTACCAATTCACTTATTTTAAAGTCGACAAATGTTTTGCCAAACTGAACAGTAAACTCATCATTTAATTTTTCGGCCTTCCCTTTAAAGTTCTTTGCCCACCAAAGATTTACCTGGTTGATCTTTTTAAGCACTTCTTCGGTTGAAGCGCTTACCGATATGCTGGTATGATAATCGTTCTTTTTCATTTTTTTATGTTTTAAATCTGTTAAACGTATTTATTTAGTAGGTTGCCTGAAAACGCCCGTGCCGGTTGTGAAATAAGAATACAAGCTTGTTTTTATCCAATGCGTCCAGCCCGGTTCGCAATCTTTATAGCATTCAACATCGGGAGTGAGGCCTTCGTGAGTGAATGTTAGTTCTGTACTTCCGTTGTGTTCATGCAGATCAAAAATCATTTTGGTGTTAGTCCATTCCTTTTTATCAGTGTACCAGGGCATATTGCAGTCAGTAACTAACCACACCACTCTTTTGCCCGGTGCTAATTCCGATACTGTAACATTGAAGAAGGAATCTCCACTCATTTTTATTACGAACGTATCGTTTTGTTTTTCCGCTTTGCCAGTAAAGGTTACACCCCACCAGCCTGGAACATTGCTGATCTTTTTAATTGCTTCTTCAGCGGAAGCATTTACCGAAATACGGGCTTGAAAATCTTGTGTTTTCATTTTGTTTTGTTTTTGTGTTTCTTGTTTAATAATTCTTCCAACTTAGTTAGTTTCGATTTCCAGAAATTGTCGTAATACTTGAGCCATTCATGTAGCTCATTGAATCCATCCTGGTTCAGATTGCAATACCTTTCCCTGCCTTTATCTTCAATGGTTATAAATCCGCCTTCGTAAAGAATTTTAATATGCTTTGAAACAGCTGGCCTGCTCATATCAAAATTTTCGGCCAGTGAATTTATAGTCCGGCTGTCCTTCGAAAGCATGTATAGTATTTGCCTTCTGCTGGGGTCAGCAATTACCTGGAAAGCATTAAGTGTTTGGTGTGCCATATTATTTGTTGTCTAAAAAACCGATAACCTTTTTTATATTCATATCCCAGCCTGCATTCATTGCGTTAAACATTGGCAGGTTAATGTCTCTGTCGAATCCTGTATGCTCTAATAAAAGCTGCGTTCCATTGTCTTTTGGTACCAGCACCCAATATATTACTGAGTCTAAATTGGTTTTACCATTACCATCGCCACTCACCCAGGTATAAGTGAGTTTTGTATAGGGTGTTATTTCCAACACTTCGCAATAAGCTTTTCCATCAAAGTTAAATTGGGGTAAGGGTTTGGTTGTAAACATAAACTTATGGCCCTTAACAGGTTTAAAGTCGTTTGGCATCAACCATTCGGCCATCAGTTCGGCGCTTGTCAGGTATTCCCATACCTGTTCCGGTTTATGGTTAAAGAACCATGTGTGCGTGATTTTGTTTTTCATGTGTTATGTATTTATTTTTTAATTATGATTTTAAGAGCGTAAGAATTTTGCCGACATGTTTGGTCCAGCCTTCATTCATTCCATTATATATAAGTGAATTTCCTATTTCGTTAAACCCGGTATGCTCCAGGTGCAGTTCCGTTCCATTATCTTTTGGCACAAGTGTCCAGTGCACCATAGTATCTAAATTAATTACGCCGGGTTCAGGGCCGGCCTTCCATGTATAGCTCAGTTTTTTGAATGGCACCACTTCTACCACCTCGCAATAATTATGCCCATCGTGGTTCATTTCCGGTTTAGGGGCCGACGTAAATTCAAATTTGTGCCCCACAACTGGCGTAATATCATTTGGCATTAACCACTCTTTAACAAGTTCCGGCTTGGTTAAATAATCCCATACAAGCTCTGCAGCATGCGGAAAGAAGAAGGTGTGTTTGATTGTTTTCATTATGATATGTAACTTTAATGTTACGCAAATATATGTAACTTTTAAGTTACTCGATACAAAAAAGTGACATTTTTTTAAAATAAACTGAGAAAGCCCTTCTTAATACCTGCGTTAAGATTCAGTTAATGGCCTGAATATTAGTTGAGTTAATGATATATTTGTAAGTAATATTAAAACACCTAACTGGTGATACTTATCATGTGAAAAATTGAGACTTGATAAGATATTTCTGATGTATGGCTGAAGCACTTAATAAGAATGTTCACCTGAGTGGCTTAAATGGGTTAAGGGCAATTGCCGCCATGGGTGTAATATTAGCACATATTACAATTAATCTCGGTGCCTTTAATTTAGATCCATTTATATTTGGGAAAAGGCTTGATGGTAGCCCTAAGGGCACTTTATTGGCAAGCTATGGTGTAACTATATTTTTTACGTTAAGTGGTTTTCTGATCACATATTTACTAGTTATAGAGAAAGAAAAGAAGCCGATCAATATTCTTCACTTTTACATAAGAAGAATTCTACGTATATGGCCTTTATACTATATATATATGGTAGTTGCGGTAATAGCATTGGTATGTACTGGCTATAGTTTAAAACTCATAAGCAATACACTTCCTTATTACTTATTTTTTGCAGCCAATATTCCTGCTATTTTAGACAATGCGCTACCACTACTGAGACATTACTGGTCATTAGGCGTAGAAGAGCAGTTTTACCTGTTTTGGCCATGGATTATAAAAGTGACAAAAAAAACTAAAATGATAACTGCAGCTATAATAGTTATTTTAATTTGTATAAAACTATTTCTCAGATATATCATTCCGGGTAATGACACTTCGCTTATTTTCAGAGCTATGTCTGACCTCAGGTTTCAGTGTATGCTGATTGGAGCTTATGGCGCCATGTTGTTTTATGACAAACATGCTTTATTTATGAAAGTAAGCACAAGCAAGGCCGCGCAATTATTTGCCTGGGTTATTATACTACTTCTTGCAATTGATTGCTTTCATATAGCCTCTATACTCGATCACGAATTCATTTCTGTTGTAACTGTGCTGATTATTGTTGGCCAAAGTTCGGTTAAAAACAGGATTATTAACCTAGAGGCAGGGATAATGGACTTTACCGGAAGGATATCGTATGGAATATATATGATACACCCTTTGATAATATTTGGCGCCTCTAAAATATTTGCCCATTTTATTATTCCACCCGCTATAAAATATCCACTTATTTATGTTAGCGTAATAACCGTAACTATTCTATTAGCCTATTGCTCATTTAATTTTATTGAAAAATGGTTTCTAAACCTAAAATCAAAATACTCTGCAGTAATTAGTACAGACTCAAAACAATAGCAATAAATTTCAGGAATTGTATCTGATTTGTCTGCAGCCGACTATCGATTAGCTGTATATTGGTATTTTTAAGTGAGCATGCTAAAGCGTAACATTAAATATATTTTGCTGTTCTTATTTCTAATGGATACTACCTATTCCTTCTTTCAGCATTTAAGTATGCCTTTAGATGGAGATATGCCAGCAGGGATCCTTCAAACTAATGAAGTAAAAAAAATATTAAGTAATCCATTTGGAATTGATGTCATTACCAGGCATGAAATTCGCCCCAACCCAAATCGTTTTTTTGCACACCTGGCTTTTTCAGAGTACTTCAGATCAATCCCTTTTGTGCTTCAGCGTTTTTTCAGTCCAATAAATAGTATTTATATCTCCTGTGCTATTTTTAAAACTATTTTACAAATTCTATTAATCTATTTATTGGCCTGTTATATTTCCGGAACTCGGGCTATTCTAACAACTCAATTTCTTATTCCGGTAATATTAATAACTCCACTCTTTCAAGCAAATGGTTATCAAGGCAGCATGGGCATAATTAATAGCGCAACAACGTATTCATTTTTTTATGCTCTGCCAATAGCATTCCTTTTACTCCTATTCCTTCCCTTTTTCAATACCTATTTCCACGGGCAAAAAAAACGATTTAATATGCTGAATCTAGCTTTGACTTTTTTTGTAGCAATCATTGTGTCCTTTAGTGGCCCTTTAATACCACCGACTGTTTGTATTGTTTCAGTACTTATTCTTAGTAGTAAGTGGTTGAATAATTTCAAGACATTAAATATTTCTTCTTTTATTTTAAAATGTTGGTATGCCGTAAAGCAAATACCTAAACTGTATTTTATGTTCTTGCTTCCAGTTGCAATTCTATCCATGTATTCTTTTTACATCGGCACCTTCAATTCCATCAATTACGAAAATAATATAACCCTATTACAGAGGTACGCCAAATTACCAATGGGAATTTTTGAAACATTCACCAATAAGATTGGATTCCCTTTACTTATTCTTATGTTAATAGTGAATGCATATCTTATAAGGAAATATTATAATAGTATAGAGGGGCAGAAAATTCTTACAATACTAAAATGGATTATAGTATTTGTGCTGATATACATTCTTCTTTTACCATTAGGAGGATATAGAAGTTATCGACCAAATACCATAAGATGTGACACGATAATACCTGTCACTTTAAGTCTCTTTTTTATTTACGGTATTTCGACGTATTATATAATTAGAAACCAACGAACCGATAAAAAATGGTATGTAGCATCTGTTATAGTATGTATACTAATATTTACACTTGCAGATGGGCCAGGATTTGATAAAAATGCCTGTGAAAAAGATGCGCTAAGGACAATTGCCGCATCGCCGGAAAAGATAGTTTTTTTGCAAAATGACTGTACGGTAATAGATTGGCAAAAAATAACTGACCCGATAAATTCTAAGCAGAAATGTGAACTTTTGAAATATTGGGGTGTAATAAATGAAGACAAATTATATTACCAGAAATAAATTTAGTTATTGATAATCAATGGTTTAAAGTAAATATCTATTAAATCTATAGATAATATATGTAATGTAATGAAAATTAATTTAGTTTTGTCGCCGTAATGAAAAACAAGAAATTAAATAAGAGTATGAAATCAACCAGATCAATGAAAATGCATGCATGTTGTATGCGAGCAACATATAGAAGGGAGAAAACCTTGCCTTATTGAAACAAGCCAGGTCATAAAGAAAGCCCTTCTGTAAAACAGAAGGGCTTTTTTTGTTAGGGTAATAACAAATAAAATTCAGAATAATAACCAATAATAAATTAAAACAGAAAATGAAAACAACAACAAACAAACAAACCGAAACATTAAAGAGCTCAATTGATAATGCTTCAAGAAGCTCAAAAGAAAGTATCAGGACATTAATTCAATCGAACTCACTGCTGTTTAATGCTGCATTGGAAAAGAGCAGTAAAACGTTTAGTTCCATTACCAAATTACTTTCTGAGAATGAGCTTGATCCTAAATTTGTAGGCGACTATAAAGGCACATTAGTTAAAAGCCTTGAGTTGTCGGAGGGGGTAGTAAACTCAATTATAGAGTCGCATACCAAACGTGTGGAGCAAACAGTGGAGTTTACAGCAAAGCTTCTGGAAATAGTAAAGGGTGAAGACCTGAATACTCCGGAAGGAGTGAATAAGATCGTGGAATTAGCAAAGGAAAACCTTGACAGGTCAACCGAGCTTTCCATAAATAACCTGAGTAAAATAAATACTGTTTACAATGAACATTTGAACCTGGCCGTAACCTTCAACAAAAAATTTGCTGATACTATCAATTCGCAGGTGGCATCAGTATTCAAACTACAGAATAAGAACATATACCCTATAGATACCATTGCAGATTGGTGGAAAAACTAAGGATAGGAAAGAGTTAAGCCCCCATACACGTTAAGCGAATGCAAGCTTAACAGGTATGGGGTTTTAATTGTCAAATCTACATTAGTACTAGATGAACATTTTTATTATAACAAACAGTTCAATAGTAAAAAATACGGCAGCCGTTATAAAACCTTCATTGATCTTTTTGAGTGATAGATTAATGAGCATAGATTGAACTTCAACGAGCGCTCTTACACCCATAACCATTACAATAGATAATGGTGAACCTATAATGGCAACGACCAAAAGTCCTATTCCAATAGATAGGTTTCTTGATGCATATTCGTATCCGGCATAGCGGGCACCTTTTCCTTTTACATCTACCCCTTCGGTACTATTCTCAAATATTTGTGCAGGTTTAAAATACCCTACAACTCCGTAACCCATATTTACCAGGGCAAATACGCCGGTAATGATTTTAATGTACAGTGGAATTATGTTTGTTTCAATCATGGTGTTGTATTATGTATGTAACAATGATAAAATTCATATGCCAAATATAATGAAGCTTTTAGCGCTTGAAGTTAAGTGAAAGTCATAAAAGCAAAAACCCTGTTTTGACAGGGCGTAGTTTAATTTTGCAGAACCCTAAAGCAAAAAAGCACTGGACTGATTTGAGCTTCTCGCTTGGCAGCTCAATAATTTTACTTAAATTGCATAGATAGGTGCCTGGTAAGATCTAATATAGGTTTATGCATTTGTAAATAAACATCGCTTGATAAAAAAGGCTGCTCTATTTTTTGTTTGTGTTCTGATAGGGATTACAACTTATTCACAAACGTGCTTAGATCCTGGTTTCTACCTTAATGGGCTGAAATTACATAAACCAACCAAAGACACTATATATAAATGGAGAAGGAAAGAATTAGACTTTATTAAAATAAAAAAGCATGATACTATTGCCGATATTGGCAGTTTTGATGGATACTATCCTTTATTATATTCCATTTTCTCTGACTCATCCGTATTTTACTTGAACGATATTACGCAATCTGGTTTTGTTTATTACGATAGCATAAAGACTATATGCGAACAAATACGGGGAAGTAACTTCACGAACAAGTTTAATATTGTAATAGGTAATGATAGCAGTACAAAATTGCCCGATCATTTATTTAATATTGTAATAGTAAGAGAAGCTCTGCATCATTTTAAAATGCAGGATAAAATGCTGGCTGATATAAAAAGGATAATGAAATCTGATAAAGATGCAAAGCTGATCTTATATGAACCAATACGAGGACAGAGTAAAAGGGAAGATTTATGCGCTGGAGCAATGACAAAAACGGACCTTATAGCGTTATTGAACAGAAACGGATTTATCTTATCAAAAGAACTTGATGATAATGATCGGAGTTGGTTTGAGTTTGTATTGAAGGATATTGCAGTAATGAATAAAAAGTAGCTGCTGCCCATTTATAAGTAGATAGTATAGTTTCTTCTTACAGCAGTATAACACTAACCTATAAGTGGGTTATGGACCGGTGCAATTTTCACACACTCAACCTTTTACTTATTCCCAAAGAAAAAGGCTACAGAAGAGAACCTCTGTAGCCTGTTATCATTTAGCGGAGAGAGAGGGATTCGAACCCCCGGAACCCGTAAGGTTCAACGGTTTTCAAGACCGCCGCATTAGACCGCTCTGCCATCTCTCCTTAAATTGAGTGGGCAAAGATAACAACCTTATGGAATCTTGCCCAATTTGTTTGCAATAAAAATACTGAATTCGAATCCAATGGGACAAGGCAACCGCATTAAACAAATAAGTGGATACAAGTCCAGCCTGTATCCACTTATTTAAGCTGAAGAAATTATTTTACCAAATCTTCGCTCTTGTGCTATCAGGTCTGTACATTCCGTCTCCTGGCTTAATATCAAAGCCCTTTAACTCAGGATTCTTCTCATGGTTCGATACGCTGAATGCTTTGTAGAACTCAGGCATATTAGAAAGAGGTCCGTTAGCCCTGAATAGAGTAGGCGAGTGCGGATTGGTTGTGATCAGCTGCCTTTGGTAATCAGGACGAATGTTTTCTCTCCAAGCTTGTGCCCATGCAATAAAGAACCTTTGTTCAGGTGTAAACCCATCTACAATTCCTTCCGGATGTTGCTTAAGGTCGTTCTCAAGTGCAGCGTAAGCAATGGTTAATCCGCCAAAGTCAGCAGTATTTTCACCAATGGTAAGCTCACCTTTTACGTGCATTGAATCAATTTCGTAGTTATTGAACTGGCGGATAATAACACCAAGCTTGTTATGGAAGCTTGCAGAGTCCTTATCGGTCCACCATTTGTGCATATTACCTTGTGCATCGAACTGTGATCCCTGGTCATCGAAACCGTGGGTAAGCTCGTGGCCAATAACTGCACCCATAGCGCCATAGTTCATAGCATCATCTCTGTTCGGATCGAAGAAAGGAGGTTGCATGATAGCTGCCGGGAACACGATCTCGTTCATGGAAGGGTTATAGTAAGCATTAACGGTTTGAGGAGACATACCCCATTCGGTACGGTCAACCGGTTTGCCTAACTTATTAACGTCGTAATGGAACTCAAATTCATTTAAACGGAATGAGTTCAACACCCATGAATCGCGCTTGATATCAAGTGCTGAATAGTCTTTCCACTTGTCAGGGTAGCAAAGCTTAAGCATTATCTTATCCAACTTGGCTTGTGCATACTTCTTTGTTTCAGGGCTCATCCAGCTTACTGAATCAATACGTTGTTTGTAAGCAGCAATAATATTGGTAACCATTTCATTTACCTTAGCCTTAGCTTCAGGGCTGAAATATTTCTCTACATATAATTGACCTAATACCTGGCCCAATGAACCGCTGGTACCTTCAACTGAACGCTTCCAACGAGGTTGCATTTCTTTCTTACCCTGGAAGGTTCTGCCCCAGAAGTTGAAGCTGATCTTAGCCAATGTATCGGTAAGCTTGCCTGCTTCATTTGAAAGCAAATGGAAACGTAAATAGGTCTTCCAGTCGTCCAAAGGAACTGACTTAGCCATATCGCTTACTTGTTTCATGAACAATGGCTGTGCTACAATAATGGTATCGATGGTTTTCAAGCCAAATACATCCTGTATAGCAGCCCAGTCAATATTAGGGGTCGTTTCTGCCAGTTTAGCCATGGTCATTTTGTTGTACTGAGCTGATATATCTCTCTCTTCGGTACGTGACATGGAAGCATTAGCCATTTGGGTTTCAATATCCAATACTTTCTCTGCATCTTTATTAGCTATATCTGCTGATTCGCCCATTTGTTGGAATATCTGGGTAGCATATTCTACAAATTTGCCTCTCAGCATTTTCATCATTGGCATGTCCAGTGTATAATAGTCCTTTGCCGGTAATGTCATACCGCCCTGGCCTACTGTGCAAACTTCTTTAGCGCTTATCTTGGCATCTTGCTCTACTCCAAAACCAAAAAATACATCTGGTCCTATTATCATAAGGTGTGCAGCTTCCGACCAAAGTGATTTGTTATCAGAAATAGCATTGATCTTAGCAAATTCTTCTTTTAAAGGGTCAATACCTTGCTTGTTCAGGCTTACTGAATCCATCATACAAGCATACAGATCTCCCACTTTCTGTTCTACAGAACCATGTGCAGCATTTTTGTTTGCAGCAGCAGTTTCTAACAGTTTACGTAAACGTGAAATAATACTATCATGCAACACGTTAAAGCTGCCCCATGCTGCTTCACTGGCAGGAATTGGGTTATTCTTTAGCCAATTACCGTTTACATATTGGTAAAAATCATTTTGTGGCTTCGCTGTAGTGTCAAAATAAGCCAGGCCAACTTCACCTTTGTATTTATCAGCATCGCTTTCGTGCTTGCACGATGTGCTGAACAAGGCTGCACCAATTGTAAGGCAGATAACCGGAGCGTAGAGATGTACTTTTTTCATGTTGTGTTTATGAGTTAAAGGGCGCAATTTAACAATTAAATAACAGTATAGGGCTATTTTAATATGAGAATGCAAAGGTATTGGACCTAAAGAACAAACTATATGCGGAAAAGGTGAAATTTGCCTCTGCCCTTACTAGCTAATATACTCGTATTCAAATACTTCTGCTAAATGTTTCTTTAACTTTGCCTTAACTTCGTCAGTATTTGGTTCAAAGCCAAGCTCCTTAGCCATTGATGTAACAGCTTTATCGGTAATGCCACAGGGGATAATTAAAGAAAAGTACTGAAGATCGGTATTTACATTTAAAGCAATGCCATGCATGGTTACCCAATGGCTGGTTCTTACACCCATGGCGCAAATTTTACGGGCTTTTGCAGGATGATCTACATCAAGCCAAACGCCGGTCATGCCCTTTAACCGGTCACCTTTTATACCATATTCAGCAAGCATACGTATAACGGCTTCTTCCAGTGAGCGCATATAACGATGAATATCGGTAAAGAAATAATCGAGGTTTAAAATAGGGTAGGCGACTACCTGGCCCGGGCCATGGTATGTAATATCTCCGCCACGGTTTATTTTATAATAGGCTATGTTTCGTTGGGACAAATTCTCCTGGTTAACCAGCAGGTTGTTCTCTGAGCCACTTTTGCCAATAGTAAAAACATGAGGGTGCTCACAAAAAAGCAAATAGTTTCCGGTAAATTCTTTTTCTTCTTCGGTAAGTGAACGGTTGGCCAGTTTTTTATCTACTACCTCTCTGAATAATTTCTCCTGGTAGTCCCAGGCATCTTTATAATCTACCAGCCCAATATCTTTGAATGTAACCTTCCGGTTCATTTATTAGAAAGATCTGTTTTTAACTGATCTATGATCTTCACTTCCATAGCATCTACTTTCCTTTCTTCGGAAAGATACATAGATACCCAATCGCCAAAATGGATCCAGTAAAGCTTCTTTTCTATTGCACTTGCGCCTTTCGATTTTATTTCAATTACAACCTGTGCATAGGTTTCAAATACCTTTTTACAAAGTTCTATGCGCAACTCATTGCGCGGGTGCTCATGCTCATCTTTAAAAATAAGTACAGCAATCTCCGGGTAATCATGGCTCCAGCCAACCAATTCATTATGGTTCATTTCTGGTATAACATGGTGCCAGCAAAGAATCTTTGCATTCTCATTCAACTGTTGCCTGAAACGTATCGCTACGCCTTCATGCAATGAAGTACTGTATATAACAGGGGTTCTGTCAACAAGTATCTCTGCCATCCTTTTGGCTGCGTTCATTAATGAAGTTTGGTTTTCAACAAGCAACTTAGCGCCTGAAAGAATCTTCTCCATATAACCTTTTACAAACCCTAACGATTCCATAATATGGAAAAGTTGTGTTAATGAATACCCTAAACATGCCCTTGGTGGCATACCGGGCGGAATAATTATGGCATCGCATTTATTTGCTTTGGCTAGTTCATGTAGTTTACCACCCGAAGTAATACACACTATATGTGCGTTATGTTTCTTTGCTAAAGAGAAGGATTCAAGGGTTTCTTCGGTATTACCGGAATAAGAGGAACAAATTACCAATGTATGCTTATCAACATACCCGGGTAATGTATAGCTCTTCATTATTTCTATAGGCACCTTAACCTCTTCCTGTATGGTTTCCTTTAAAATGGTACCACCTATGCCGGAACCACCAAGTCCGCAAACAACTATTTTATGAATAGCATTAGCAGGTGCTGAAAGCTTAGCATTTTCAGCAATACTCACCGCTTCTTCTAACTGTTGCGGAAATTTATGTATCAAATCATTCATCATAGCCAGCGCTTGTATGGAGTGCTTACAAAGTTAAAATTCTATATGAAATGGCTTATTCTCCAATATCAAACTTAATTCCTTGTGCCAATGGAAGTGTAGTTCCATAGTTAATGGTGTTTGTTTGCCTGCGCATGTAATTCTTCCATGCATCAGAACCTGACTCCCTGCCACCACCTGTTTCTTTTTCACCACCAAATGCACCACCAATTTCAGCGCCCGATGTGCCAATATTTACGTTAGCTATACCGCAATCAGAACCGGTTTGTGAAAGGAATTTTTCAGTTTCCAATATATTGTTTGAGAATATAGAAGAAGACAATCCCTGAGGCACTCCATTCTGTAATGCAATAGCTTCATCAATTGTTTTGTACTTGATAAGGTATAAAATAGGAGCAAAGGTTTCGTGTTGCACTATAGCATACTCATTCTTAACTTCTGCAATGGTAGGCACTACGTAGCACCCCGATGCATATTTTTCACCGCTAAGTACTTCACCACCATAAATAACCTTACCACCTTGCTCTTTTATTTTCTGAATAGCATCGGTGTAATGTTTAACAGCATCTGTATCAATAAGTGGTCCCATTAAAATGCCATCATCCAGCGGATTGCCAATGGTTATTTGCTTATATGCTTTTTCCAATGAAGCTTTCATTTTGTCATAAATACTTTCATGAATTATAAGCCTGCGTGTTGTAGTACAACGTTGCCCTGCAGTACCTACTGCACCGAATAATACAGCTGTTACAGCCATTTTCATATCAGCATGAGGGGTAAGTATAATTGCATTGTTACCACCTAATTCCAATAATGAACGGCCTAAACGCTCACCTACTGCTACCGCTACTTTTTTACCCATGCGTGTAGATCCAGTTGCAGAAACAAGCGGAACGCGCATGTCCTTTGATAATAGTTCACCGATCTTATAGTCACCGATTATAATTGAACTTACTCCTTCAGGAACATTGTTCTTTTTAAGTACGGGCGCAATAATATGTTGACAAGCTACAGCAGTCAGCGGAGTTTTTTCAGAAGGTTTCCATACACACACATCTCCGCAAACCATAGCTAACATTGAGTTCCATGCCCATACGGCTACAGGGAAATTGAACGCACTTATTATGCCAACTACGCCCAGTGGGTGATATTGTTCATACATACGGTGTGAAGGTCTTTCTGAATGCATTGCAAGGCCATACAACTGACGTGAAAGCCCCACTGCAAAATCGCAGATGTCAATCATCTCCTGTACTTCACCCAATCCCTCCTGGTAGCTTTTACCCATTTCATACGAAACAAGTTTACCAAGTGGTTCTTTATATTTTCTAAGCGCTTCACCTATTTGTCTTACAACTTCACCGCGTCTTGGTGCCGGCCAGGTTCTCCATTCAGGGAACGCTGTGCAGGCTGCCTGCATTACTTTTTCGTACTCATCTTTGGTAGCTTGTTTTACTTTCCCGATCAATGCTCCGTCGCATGGTGAATATGATTCTAATATTTCACCAGTAGTATTAATACGGTTTTCACCTGTACTTGCACCAGGCAATACTCCTGATAAACCAAGTTCATCAAGTATTTTTCCTATTCCATGTGTGTCTTTTACTTCTGCTGTTTTCATGCTATTATTTATTTAGGGGAATTATTCTGTTATTTAAAAAGACCTTTTGATTGTGCTTTTTGATTCTTCTGCTCTTCCTTCTTTTTGTCATTCACCAAGCCCTGAACATAATCATTCAGTATTTGCTTAGCAACTATGGTAAAATATTTTTCTCCTATTACCTTAGGGTCGTTTTCATGATAAGGGAAGAACGTTGTAGCAATGCCTTTATTTACATAATGACCATTGTTGTCGAGTATAGAATAATGAATTACCACTTCTCTTCTGTAAGCATCATCTGAAAGGTTGGTAGAATTATTATCTACGTTCTTAATATCCATTTCGTTTATAAAAACATAGGTATCGGTATGGTATTTGGAACTCAGATCAGACAGTAAATTAGAATTTAGCAGTGTAACATTCATAAACCGCTGGCTATAATCTACCGGAACTTGGATCTGCCCGTTCTTTATATAACGGCCATTACCATTCTTATCTGTTGCACCACCATCAGGTGCAGTGCCGGGCACTATATCGTAGCTATAACTGGTAGAAGCGTAAATAGTGGTAAGTGTTGAATCTGATCTTTGTTTGCCGTCGAGCAACGAAATAGTAGTACAGCTTTTGCGTATAGCAGCGAACATAGCAAGGTCTAATTCTTTACGAAACTCTTCAGTTATTGCAGGATAGCTCTGGTGTGTTTTTGCATTCACATCTTTACCGATCTCCGACATCAGCATTTTCGATTCAAATGGAATGATCAGGACCTTATGTTGCAGTACGGTATCTTTCTTAGGCCATATAAGCGCATTCATGGCAGTATCTTTTGGTACTGCTCCTCCACGTGAATTAATTTGTTGGGCTGAACCAGCAAGGGATACTAAAAAGAATCCGGCGACAACTATTTTATGCCAACCTTTTTGTTGCATTATTTATGGAAGTACTTGTAAATATCGTTACCATTAGCAAATACCAAAAGCGAAAGAAGTAATATCATACCTACCCATTGCGCGTATTCTAAAAATTTATCGCTTGGTTTACGCTTGGTTATCATTTCATAAAGCAAAAACAATACATGTCCACCATCTAATGCCGGTATTGGCAATATGTTCAGGAAAGCAAGCATTATGGAAAGAAAACCTGTTAGCATCCAAAAGTGCTGCCAATCCCATACAGGTCCGTATGCTTTTAATATTGTTCCAAAGCCACCTACTTGTTTGGTAGCGCCTTTTACTGTTGCAATAATTTTTACTTGTCTTACATAATCGCCTAAGCTTTCTATAGCCAGTTTAATACCTGCAGGTACACTTGCAAAAAAACTATAATGCGTTTTACGGATCTCAAAAAAGCTCGTTGGTGTTTTAGTATAAAAGCCAATCTTCCCTTCTTTATCTACATGTGCGGTGAGGGTTTTTGATTGTCCGTTTGACTTAATAGCAAGCACCACATCTTTATTACTGTCTTTTACAACCATAGCCTTAAATACCTGGTACGAAGCTGTTGATATAGTATCAACTTTTACAATTGTATCGCCTTTCATCAGGCCAATTTTTGCAGCAGGTGTGCCGGCAGGAATTGAATCAACTACGCAAGGGAACTGAGGCTGCAAGAAATCTCCGAAATTCTGAAGAATTGATGATATATCATTGGCAGTTATCGGAATACTTAACTGTTGCCCATTGCGATTTACCTGAATAGAGTGTGAGCCGTCAAGAACAATACGGATAGGGATCTTGTTAAAATTATCAATGTATTTTCCATCAACAGAAACTATTTTATCCCCGTTTCTGAGCCCCATTCTAAGGGCAGTACTATCGCAGTAAATACCATATTTTACATTATTTGTAGGGAGTGTTTCTGTACCCCATACAAAAAGTACCATGCTGTAAATAACAACTGCCAGCAATACATTTACTGTAACGCCGGCAATCATAACAATAAGTCTTTGCCAAGCTGGTTTGCTACGAAATTCCCATGGTTGCGGAGGCAATTTCATTGCTTCCTTATCCATCGACTCATCTATCATCCCGGCAATTTTAACATATCCGCCTAATGGCAACCAGCCAATTCCGTATTCAGTATCTCCTTTTTTGAACTTTATAAGCGAGAACCATGGATCGAAGAAAAGATAGAATTTTTCTACCTTGATCTTAAATAAGCGAGCAGAGAAAAAATGTCCTGCTTCATGAAGAATAATAAGTATCGAAAGACCTAATAAGAATTGCGTTATTTTAATAAGTATATCCATAGAAATAAATAGGCGGCAAAGTTACCTCATTTTTTGTCACCATTAATCATTATCCTGTACATGATGTATCTTTCTGCTTTTAAGGCACTTACCCCAGTTATTATGGCCATAGATAAGCCTTGAGGTAAAATACCCTATGGCTGCACCCATAAGTACATCGGAACCCCAATGGAAATTACCATTGATACGCCCGAATGCTGTAGCAGAAGCAAGCCCATACGCAAGTATTGGAATAATTAATGGATGAGGGTATGCTAACGCAATGCCTGTTGCCGTTGCAAATGCCACTGTAGTATGCCCTGAAGGGAATGAGTTATTAGAGAAAAGCCCGACCGGCCCATTCCATTTCAGTGGATTGGGTGGATTATCCTGAAAGGGCCTGTCTCTTTCAGCAATTGATTTAATAATGGTTGTCGTTAAACCACTTATTACTACGGTTTTAGCTGTCATCATGGCCATTTTCTTTAAATGGTTGTTATGAAAAGCACAGCCTAAAATGTATGAAGAACCTATAATTATAGCCGGATATAAACCATTGCCAAATGGGTCACCCAGGTTATTCTCAATAAAATTTGAAGTGCTGTTTCGGTTACGTTGTGCCCATTGCTGAATGCTTTTATCGCCACCGGCAAACATCAAGCCCGATTCAGCTGTAGCAAGTACCCCAAATGTTATCCATTGCGTTCCTTTCCAATGAAATGGTGCAACAGCCTGATCGCGTGCATCAAGTATACCTGAATAAATATAATACTTGTCAGATCTCAGGGTGTCTGTCTTTGCAATACTGTCGCGTTGGGCAAGGGAGCAAAGGGAACAAAAGAGAAAGAGCGCACTTATCCACAGAAACCTGGAACGCATTTAACTGTGTATTTTCTTTTTAGTAAGTGATTGTGCTACTTTTCTTGCCTCAGCATCACTGTCTATATATTGTTGCAAAGTAGGTTTGGTAATGTGACTTACCTTATTCATACAATGTTCCACCAGTTTCGGAATTTCAATAAATCCTATTTCATCATTCAGAAACGAGCTGACCGCAATTTCATTAGCTGCATTTAAAATACATGGCATGTTACCACCTTTCCGCATTGCTTCGTAAGCAAGTGAAATAGAAGGGAAGGTAGCTGTATCGGCCTTTTCAAATGTTAATGAAGGGTATGCGGCAAAATCAAAACGTTTGAAGGAAGAAGCTACCCGTTGCGGATAGAACAGTGCATATTGTATAGGCAATTTCATATCAGGCAAGCCCATTTGGGCTTTCAACGAACCATCTTGAAATTGAACGAGCGAGTGAATGATTGATTGCGGGTGAATGATAACATCTATCTGTTCAGGCTTCAGGCCAAATAACCAACCTGCTTCAATTATTTCAAGCCCTTTATTCATCATTGTAGCTGAATCGATAGTAATTTTAGCCCCCATGCTCCAGTTAGGGTGTTTAAGTGCATCTGCCTTGGTAACGGTAGAAAGGAATTTTGAATCTTTTCCCCTGAAAGGCCCACCTGAAGCTGTAAGGTATATCTTTTCTATTTTGTTGTGGAACTCACCGGCAAGGCATTGGAAAATGGCAGAGTGCTCAGAGTCTACAGGGTAAATATTAACCCCTTTTTCTTTTGCAAGGCTTGTAACCAATTCACCAGCCACCACTAAGGTTTCTTTATTAGCCAATGCAATTGATTTGCCAGCTTCTATTGCAGCAATAGTTGAACGTAAACCAGCAAAACCAACTATAGCTGCTAAAACCATGTCTACCGTTTCCATTTGCACTACCTGGCAAAGTGCATCGGCACCGGTATACACTTTTATATCATGCTTCTGAAGAGCCTCTTTTACATAGGCATATTTTTCCTCGCCTACCACAACCGCATTTGGTTCAAAAGCAAGGGCTTGTTCAATAAGCAGGTCAGCATTATTCTGAGCTGTAAGAACCTCAACCTGCAATTTATCAGTGTTCGCACGAACAATATCGAGTGTTTGCTGACCGATAGAACCGGTTGAACCGAGTATTGCTATTCTTTTAAGTGTAGGCTTCATTTGTGTTTTGAAGGCATAAATCTACTGCTAAAAAGTAAACTAAGTTTCAATTTCTTATTGCATTGTCTTATTTTCGCAAAGTAATTAACGTACGACATGTCAAACTCCAGGAAAGTATTATTTATAGATAGCCAGCATCCACGCTTGCAAAAGGACCTGGAAGCTGCTGGGTTTAGCTGCGATATGCAGTACGAATGGGATAGGGCTAAAATTGCAAGCGAGTTACCCAATTATATAGGTATTGTAATTCGCAGCCGTATAAAACTCGATAAGGAACTTATCAGTAAGGGTACTAATTTGAAATTCATAGCCCGTGCAGGTGCCGGTATGGAAAATATTGATGTGGCTTATGCGCACACGGTAGGCATCCATTGTCTTCATGCCCCTGAAGGGAACCGGGATGCTGTTGGCGAACATGCAATAGGAATGTTGCTGAGCTTGTTCAATAATATTTGCAGAGCCAATAATGAAGTTAGGAACGGAATATGGATACGTGAAGGCAATAGGGGAGTGGAGTTGCAAGGAAAGACAGTCGGAATAATTGGCTATGGTAACATGGGCAGTGCATTTGCTAAACGCTTACAAGGATTTGGAGTGGCTGTACTAGCATATGATAAATACAAGAAAGATTTCTCGGATGAATATACGAAAGAAGCCTCGCTAGCTGAAATTTTTCAGGAGGCAGATGTACTAAGCATACATGTCCCACTTACGGATGAAACACATTATATGATCAATGGTTCGTTCCTCGGGAAGTTCAGAAAGAACATATATGTTATAAATACAGCAAGAGGTAAGGTTGTTAAAACCAATGATCTTGTTGAGTGTATGAAGAAAGGGAAAATTCTTGGTGCTTGCCTTGATGTATTGGAATATGAGGCCCTTTCATTTGAAGGCCTTGATAAAGACAAATTACCTGAACCATTTCAATATTTAATAGAAAGCGATAAGGTAGTACTTACTCCTCACATTGCAGGCTGGACGTATGAATCACACGAAAAAATTGTAGCCATACTTGCTGAGAAAATCCTTGCTTGCACAAGTCATTAAACTAAAAACCCCGCAAACATTGCGGGGTTTCTAGTTTAGAATTCATTATCTGTTTATTGTAACGCAACTTTTTTATAAACGGTACTATTACCATATGTAAACTTAGCGAAGTAAACGCCCTTAGCAAGTGAAGAGAGATCAACTTGTTTAGAGAATTGACCTGCAACCCTTGAGAATTCCTGTGTCATTACTTCCTGTCCGAGTGTATTGATAACCGATAGTGAAAGATCCATAGCATTGTTAGGCAAGGTCATTTCGAACGTCACCACACCAGTAGACGGGTTAGGGAATATCAGCAGCGAGTTAAGTGCACTGGTAATGTTGTTAACCGATAATGCAGGAATAAAGGTAATACTACCTGTATTAGATTTAGAAGCATTATAGTTAACCGCCAAAGCCCTGGCCCCTGGATTACAACCACCAGGATTACTGATACCAATGCGGTACAACACCATCTTTTTAGTATTTAAAGGCTTATTATCGGTATAGGTAAAGATGTTGTTAGGAATAGAATCGATAAGTGTAAAGGTTGAAACGTTAGTATCCCTGTACACATAATAGGTAGAGAAGTTAAGCCCCTCATAATTATCCCATATCAGGTTGATGTTATTACCCAATCCCAGATTCACGGTAAGGTGCATGGTCTTATGGTCAGGACTGAGCGGAGACTCATTACCGCAGGAATCGACCTGCGAGATCTTATATCTCCAGCTACGAACCGTAGGGTCAGATAATGTATCTACAAAAGTAGTAGTATCAGTAGCCGGCCTGTTAGCTATTTTAAAGTAAACACCAGCCTGAGTACTTTCCTTATAAATATTATAGGAAGCGATCTGCTTAGCGGAAGTCTTGTTCCAGATAATATTATTGTGCTTATTGCTGATAGGATCAACCGTAACCATACACAAGGTAATAGGCGCAGGAATAAGTTCAACCACTGAAGTATCAGCGGTGCTCACACAACCATGAGCATCTTTAACGGTAACATGATAATTACCTGCAGGAATATCAGAGATAGCGGTAGTAGTAGCACCATTGCTCCATGCATATGTGAAAGGGGTATTAGGCCCTGTAGCCGAAACAGAAAGTAATCCGCCGGCACCACAGGTAGCATTGCTGGAAAGCGAAAGCACCAGAGCAGGCCCTGTTTTATCACTTACAGAAACATGTGCAGAATCGATACATCCGTTACCATCCGTAACAATAACTGAGTAGATAGCAGAGATAACAGAAGGATCGGTAGCCGTAGTTACGCCATTGTTCCATGCATATGTATAGGGAGCAGTACCACCAGTAACACCCACCGAAGCAGAACCGTCAGCTACGCCACAATCAGCCTTAACCGAAGAAGACGTAATAGCCACCGGAAGATGCGGTTGCTGAATAGTAAATGTCTCTACACTGGTACAACTGTCAGCATCTAATACTGTCAATTGGTAAGGACCGGCATAGAGCGAAGAGATGGAAGAAGTAGTAGCCCCATTGCTCCAGAGATACAGGTAAGGAGCCGTACCACCGGAAACCGACACATTAATAGCACCTGTAGCAGCGCCGAAGCACTTCACATTAACCTGAGAGAGCGTATTGATCTTAGGCCCGTTAGCATTGGTAACAATAGCCGGAGCAAAAGTAGAACAGCCATTAACATCGGTAACGGTAATGATATATGTAGCAGCTTTAAGATTATAGTCACTGGTTAAAGTATCACCATTGTTCCACATATAGTGGTAAGGAGCCGTGCCACCATTAACCGACACGTGAGCCGAACCAGTACCGATAAGTCCGCAATTACTGTTGGTAGTAGAAACGGTAAGAATAGGAGCGGTAGAAGCAGCAATAGAAACAGCAACAGTAGAAGCACAGTTAGCTGAATCGGAAACGGACACAACATATGTACCCGCAGCAAGGCTATCCACCGAAGCGGTAGACTTAGCAGGGTTAGTGCTCCAGTTATATGAATACGGAGGAATGCCATTGGAAGCAACAACCGAAGCCATACCATTCTGAAGTCCGCATGAAGTATTGTTAGAAGTAATGGTAGGTACCACCTTATTATGAACGGTAACGGTAATACTGTCTTTATTGGTACAGCCATTATTATCAATACCTGTAACGGTATATGTATGTGAAGCACCCGGTGTGAATGACACACCATTGTTAACCCCACCTGACCAGGCATAGGAAGAACCACCAGACCCGAAGAGAGCCA
>Ga0206830_1003_pt1 | contig 141229 bp, 123 predicted proteins | sample Alteio_BWOrgCont_76_FD_152884 | JGI IMG/M metagenome (GOLD analysis project Ga0206830, IMG submission 152884) | Enriched cells from forest soil in Barre Woods Harvard Forest LTER site, Petersham, Massachusetts, United States -... | ecosystem: Environmental > Terrestrial > Soil > Temperate forest... | reverse complement strand
ATCTTCAGCACTGTCCGATACTTCAAGGTTATTTGTAATGTCATAAAACTTATCTTCCTTAGGCTTGTTAAGTATAAAATGATTGTATAAAGTTGTTTTTCTGCCATAAAAACCGGTTCCTTTTTTACCAAGTGCAAAATCTATAGTCAGTTTGTTTTTGCTCTGCATCCAGTATTTATTATCTACCTGTGTGTATTCCTCAATTACACTGAATGCCTGTACGAAATTTATATTCACGTCTTTAGGCATTGTCATTTCCAGCCTTACTAAAGCGTATGATGTATCGGCAATCCACATATTGCCTGAGAAAGCAAACTCTTGTTTATACTTAGGTTTAAATTGTATCTGGTAGCACCAGTGCCCGTTAAGGCTAACGCTGTCAATTAAATAATACTTGTAAAACAAGTTCCATGTATTGGCAATAGGGCTATTAAACTCCTGCCCGAAAATGAGAAAGGTATTTTTGTAAATATCAACATTCTGGTACATGTCGCCCGTAAACTGACCAACACTCTGATTCTTTAAACCGGAGAACTGTGTAGCCTTTATAAACTCTTTTTTAAACTTAGGGTTATTGCGGTAGTAGTAATCAGAAACGGCTTCGGAAATAAATACAGGCAGATAAGGTTTCTCTTTTACATTGCTGCTGTCAATATTTTTAAATATGAAATTAACAGGTTTAAGTAGTTTGCGGTTTTCTGCTTTTTTAGAAATGTTGTTGAGGTCAAACTCAAGTTTGGTATACACTTCGTATTGGTATGCATTAATATAGCTCGGGTCATTTTGTTCTTTATGCTCCATTACTTTCCTGAGTATTTTCCATGCAGGGTTTTCACCGGGGTGTATAGTAACCTCATTCAATGTAGCTGCCTCAGGTTCAAGGAAAATATCTATGGTTTGGGTTTGATTCTTTTTTATGGCTTTAGCCATTGGTTTATACCCTATGTACGATATAAGAACAGAATCAGAAGAAGCATTTGTTATGATCTTATATGCCCCTTCAAAATCACTTGATGTGCCAACTGTAGTATTTCTCAATAGCAGGTTAACAAACGGCATGGGCTCACGGGTTTGAGCATCGTAAATTTTACCGGTAATAATAGTTTGTGAAAAAGAAACAATAGGGACTATCAGCAATATTATTGCCGTTATATATATCCTGATGATCTTTTTACTGAAAATCATATTGGCTAAACTTCGCCGTTAGCTAATTGCATCATATAGTTTCCATAACCACTTTTAAGGAGTGGTTCTGCCACTTTCTTCAGCTGTTCGTTATTTATAAACCCCATACGGAAAGCCACTTCTTCTATGCAGCCAATATGCATACCCTGGCGTTCTTCCAATACCTGAACAAAATGTGATGCCTGCATAAGTGAAGCAAAAGTACCTGTGTCGAACCAGGCAGTACCGCGTTCCAGAATACTTACCTTAAGGTTTCCGCGTTTCAGGTATTCTTTGTTTACGTCGGTTATTTCATATTCGCCACGTGCACTTGGTTTAAGGTTCTTAGCTATTTCAACAACAGAGTTGTCGTAAAAATATAAGCCCGGAACAGCGTAATGTGAACGTGGGTGCTTAGGTTTTTCTTCAATAGATATTACTTTGTTGTCCTTATCAAATTCAACTACCCCATACCGTTCAGGGTCTGAAACACGATATGCAAATATTATACCACCCTCAGGGTTTTGGTTCGATTGAAGTAAGCGGCCAAGTCCGGTACCATAAAATATGTTATCACCCAATACCAGAGCCACTTTATCTTTTCCAATGAATTTTTCACCTATAACAAAAGCCTGTGCAAGCCCATTAGGAACCTCTTGTACTGCATATTGTATATTGCAGCCAATATTTTTCCCGTCGCCCAATAATCGTTGGAATTGAGGGGTGTCCTGTGGGGTAGATATTATCAGGATCTCATTTATACCCGTCATCATTAATAATGATAAAGGGTAATATATCATAGGTTTGTTATAAATAGGCATTAGCTGCTTGCTGGTAGCCAGTGTAAGTGGGTGCAGGCGTGTACCAGAGCCTCCTGCCAGAATAATTCCTTTCATAGTTAAAGTGTAATAAACAGATTATTGCTAAAGATACAAATCTATTGATTTTTCTCTGTTTATGCTAATAAAAAATACCCCTTACAGCATACGGAATAACCCTATCTTTGCTAACCTTAATTTATTGATATGAAATTCGCTACAAAAGCTATACATGCAGGGCAAGAGCCTGACCCAACAACAGGTGCCATAATGACACCTATTTACCAGACTTCAACCTATGTGCAATCGGCACCGGGTAAGCATAAAGGGTATGAATACTCTCGTACACACAATCCGACACGTACCGCATTAGAACATAACCTTGCGGCACTGGAAGGTGGTAAATACGGTTTGTGTTTCAGCAGCGGTATGGCAGCAGAAGATTGTATTATTAAACTTCTAAGCCCTGGTGATGAAGTAATATCGACTAACGACCTGTATGGTGGTTCATACAGACTGTTTACTAAAATATTTGCTCAATACGGTATTAAGTTCCACTTTACGCCTATGGCAAATGCAGCTGATGTGGCAAAACTTGTAAACGCTAAAACCAAACTAATTTGGGTTGAAACACCAACTAACCCAATGTTGAACATTATTGATATAAAAGCAATTTCTGAAATTGCTAAAAAGCATAATATCTTATTGGGCGTCGACAACACATTTGCATCTCCTTATTTGCAAAACCCTTTGCAACTGGGTGCCGATCTGGTAGTACATTCTGTCACCAAATATTTAGGCGGCCACTCCGATGTAGTTATGGGCGCCATTGTTTTAAATGATGACAAATTAGCTGAAAGGCTTTATTTTATTCAGAATAGTTGCGGTGGTATTCCTTCTCCACACGATTGTTTTCTTGTATTAAGGGGCACCAAGACCTTACATATTCGTATGGACAGGCATTGTGAGAATGGTATAAAGATTGCTAATTACCTGAAATCTCATGCTAAGGTTGATAAAATATATTGGCCGGGTTTTCCTACCCATCCTAATCACGAGGTAGCTAAAAAGCAAATGCGCGGTTTTGGTGGAATGATGTCATTTACATTAAAAGAAGATAAACTGGAAGCTGCTCACAGAGTACTTTCAAAATTTAAGATATTCTCACTGGCTGAGTCATTGGGTGGTGTTGAATCACTTTGTGGCCACCCTGCAAGTATGACCCATGCATCAATACCTAAAGAAGAACGTGAAAAGACCGGAGTGGTAGATTCACTCATCCGCTTAAGCGTGGGAATTGAAGATGCAGACGACCTTATTGATGATTTGAAACAAGCATTAGAATAAACATGGTAGATCTTAAGGGTAAAAGAGCAATGGTGTGTGGTAGCACACAGGGTATTGGAAAAGCATCGGCTATTCAAATGGCTTTAAATGGTGCAAGTATTACCCTTGTTGCCCGGAAAGAAGATGCGCTTAAGGAAACCCTTAAAGAACTATCTGTGAAAGCCGGTCAAAAGCATGACTATATTATTGCTGACTTTGACAAGCCTGAGGAATTAAAGAAAAGTGTAGAGAATTACCTGAAGAACGGGAATCAATTCCATATACTGGTAAATAATACCGGCGGCCCTGCCGGAGGAGAGATAACAAAAGCTAAACCTGAGGAGTTTCTCAATACATTTCAAAGGCATTTAATTTGTAATCATACCCTTGTTCAATTATTGATGGAAGGTATGAAAAGTGCGAATTATGGCCGTGTAATTAATATTATTTCAACTTCGGTTAAAGAACCGATCAGGGGCCTTGGAGTATCAAACACGGTTCGTGCTGCTGTGGCTAACTGGTCAAAGACTATGTCGTTTGAACTTGCTCCATTTGGAATAACGGTTAATAATGTTTTACCAGGCGCAACTGCCACCGGACGTATTACAGATATAGTTGGAAATACGGCTAAGAAAACCGGTAAGACAGAAGAGCAAGTTACAGCAGATATGATAAGTAAGATACCAGCCGGTCGTTTTGCACAACCTGAGGAAATTGCATACGCAGTTGCATTCCTTGCATCGCCTGCTGCTTCATATATAAACGGTACGAATCTTCCTGTAGATGGTGGAAGAATGGGGTGCCTCTAAATTAATTCTTATCTTTTAACGTACTGTCCTTCGTAATACTTCTGGTAGTCTCCCGAAGTGACGTTATTAAGCCAAGCTTCATTTGCCAGATACCATTCAACTGTTTTCTCAAGGCCTTCTTCAAATTGTAATGAAGGTTTCCAACCCAGTTCTTTTTGGATCTTAGTAGAATCGATAGCATAACGGAGATCATGCCCGGCACGGTCCTTTACAAACGTTATAAGCTTTTCTGAAGTACCCGCTGCACGGTTCAATTTCTTATCCATTATTTTGCAAAGCAGGTGAATAAGGTCAATATTTTTCCATTCATTATGCCCGCCAACGTTATACGTGCTTCCAATAGCTCCGTTATGAACAATGGTATCTATTGCAGAGGCATGGTCCTGAACATACAACCAGTCACGAACGTTTTCTCCCTTACCATAAACCGGTACAGGTTTGCTGTTTTTTATGTTATGTATAGCAAGTGGGATTAACTTTTCAGGGAAATGGTGTGAACCGTAATTGTTCGAGCAATTAGAAATAGTTACCGGTAATTTATAGGTATGGTGATAAGCCATCACAAAATGGTCGGAACTTGCTTTGGAAGCAGAGTAGGGGCTACGTGGATCATAAGCGGTTTGTTCTGTAAAGAACCCTGTTTCGCCTAAAGAGCCATATACTTCATCAGTAGAAACATGGTGGAATAATTTTCCCTCCATATTGTTAGCCCATGATTTTTTTGCAGCATTCAATAAGTTAATAGTGCCTATTACGTTTGTCATTGCAAATTCTGTAGGGTTTGAAATAGAACGGTCAACGTGCGATTCAGCTGCCAGATGTATAACCAGGTCGAAATTGTATTGCTGAAACAGGGCTTCCATCGAAGTAAGATCCGTAATATCAGCTTTTACAAAAGTGTAATTCGGCTTATCCTCAATATCTACAATGTTTTGCAGGTTACCGGCGTATGTTAATTTGTCAAGGTTAACTATTTTAGCATCTGGGTAATTATTGACAAATCGCCTTACAACATGTGAGCCAATGAATCCGGCCCCACCGGTAATAAGAATGGTTTTAAAATTACGTTTCATACGCTCCGTTTATTAAAGGCTCCAGTAATTGAATTTGTGAATTTTGTTTCTGTACATCCCTTTTACATCCACAATAATTCCCTTAGGTGTTAAAATAGATGCAAAATATTCTTCAGTAAGGCTTTGGTATTTCTTATGACCTACAGCAATAATTACTGCATCATAGTCTTTGCCTATTTCTTTTACTAACTCAAATCCGTATTCTTCTTTTAACTCTTCTGAATCAGCATGTGGGTCGGTAACATCAACAACAGCAAGCGAGAAAGATTTTAATTCCTTTACTACATCTGCAATACGTGAATTACGAATATCCATTACATCTTCTTTAAAGGTTGCACCCATTACCAATACCTTTGCTTTCGATACATCCTTGCCGGTTGCAATTATCTTTTTTACCGCATTCTTAGCTACATAAAACCCCATAGAATCGTTTACATAGCGGCCTGAGTTGATTACGTGTGTATGGTAGCCAAGCATTTCAGCTTTATGAATTAGGTAATAAGGGTCAACACCAATACAGTGGCCACCTACAAGGCCAGGTGAGAATTTTAAGAAGTTCCATTTGGTGCCGGCTGCTTCTAATACATCGTATGTGTTTATATCCATACGGTTGAAGATGATCGAAAGCTCGTTCATCAATGCAATGTTTACGTCACGCTGTGTGTTTTCAATAATCTTAGCCGCTTCAGCAACCTTTATTGAAGGTGCTCTGTGTACACCTGGTTCAACAATAATTGAATATACTTTCGCAATAGTGTCTAATGCTTCTGCATCGCAACCGGAAACTATTTTCAGAATTTTTGTAATAGTATGTTGTTTATCGCCCGGGTTAATACGTTCAGGTGAATAGCCTATTTTAAAATCTTTACCGACTTTAAGACCGGACATTTTTTCAAGAATAGGAACACAATCCTCTTCCGTGCAACCAGGGTATACCGTAGACTCATACACAACATAGTCACCCTTCTTCAGTACTTTTCCAATGCTTTCACTTGCCTTAATAACAGGGGTCAGGTCAGGTTTATTTGAAACGTCAATTGGGGTAGGTACAGCAACAATATAAAACGATGCTTCTTTCAAAACATCCAGTGAGTCAGTAAATGTAATATCACAACCTTCAAAATCACTTGCAGGTAATTCACCACTGGGGTCAATATTTTTCTTCATCATATCAACGCGTTTAGCGTTAATATCGAAGCCAATTACTTTTACTTTTTTAGCAAAGGCCAGGGCAATAGGTAAGCCCACATAGCCTAATCCAATTAAGGCAATCTTTGCTTTTTTGTTTAAAATTTCCTGGTGCATGGTTTATTTGTTTTGAGCTGCGTAAATTCTTTCTATCATATCAACTACTTTCATCCCTTCCATTGCATTGGTAGTTACTGAAGAGTCTCCTTTTAATGTTCGTACAACGTTTTCAATTATATAATGATGGTTAGCCGCTGAGCCTTTATATGCTCCGTAATCGTTAGCAGGATTAGTAGGTGCTAATTGTGGCATGGTATAGTCTTTAATATGGCAATATTCTATTTTATCCATGTACTGGCCTCCGACTTTTACCGTGCCGTTCTGGCCAATTATGGTCAGGCTACTTTCAAAGTTCTTATCCCAAACAGAGGTAGAGAAATTGATACATCCCATACCTGTTCCCTGTTTCACAAAATGAAAACTAACTACGCCACTATCATCAAACTCAGTATTCTTCTGATGATTAAAGTTGAAAAAGTGTGCTTTTATTTTATCAATATCTCCGAAGAGCCAGTACATCATATCAATAAAGTGTGAGAATTGAGTAAACAATACTCCTCCATCCATATCCTTCTTGCCTTTCCATGTACCGGCCTTGTAATAACGCTCGTCCCGGTTCCAGTAGCAGTTAAGCTGCACCATATAAATATCGCCAAGTTTCTTTGAGTCAATTAGCTGCTTAAGCCATTCTGATGGAGGTGAATAACGATTTTGCATTACACAAAAAACCTGTTTGTGCACCTGCATTGCTTTATGAATAATATCCTCGCATTCTGCCTTAGTAAGTGCCATAGGCTTTTCACAAACCACATGTTTTTTTGCTTCCAGCACCTTTAATGCATGGGTGGCGTGCAGACCATTCGGTGAACATACATCGATAACATCCATTTCTATACCTGAAGCAAGCATGGCTTCAACGGAAGTAAAGAATGGGGCATTAAATGCTTCTAGCCCCAATTTTTCTTTTGGCAGAACATCGCAGAAGGCAACAAGCTCGCTATCGGCATTTCGGCCGATCATTTCAGCATGGCGCTTGCCAATGTGGCCGCAACCAATAACCGCGAACTTTATTTTCTTTCCTGTCATTCTACTTTATTTTATGAACGTTACCGTTCTCCAACTTATATTTTTCTTTGCTTTCCGGACAAATAGCTATTCCGTCTTTGTCAAAGTTCAAGCGATGCCCGAATTCACTCATCCAGCCAATTTGTTTAGCAGGGTTGCCAACTACAAGCGCATAAGGCTTAATATGTTTGGTAACAACAGCACCGGCACCAATGAAAGCAAACTCGCCAATATCATGACCACATACTATAGTTGAATTAGCACCTATTGTAGCCCCCCTTTTTACCGTTGTTTTGGCATATTGCCCACGGCGGTTAATGGCACTTCTTGGGTTAACCACATTTGTAAATACCATTGACGGACCTAAGAAAACATCATCTTCACAAGTTACACCCGTGTAAATAGAAACATTGTTCTGAATCTTTACATTATTACCCAATACAACTCCGGGAGATATAACCACATTTTGACCTATATTACAGTTATTGCCTATGCTACAATCAGGCATAATATGGCTGAAGTGCCATACCTTGGTTCCTTCACCAATTTTACAGCCTTCATCTACAATGGCCGAGGGATGTATACTTACGTTAGCGAAATTGCTCACAGGTGCTTTAAATAGGAGTGCAAAAGTAACGAAAATACCTGTTTGCCTGTAGATTGCCTTGCAAGCCTCTGTAATAGGGCTTTTAAGGTGTTATTTTACAATTAATAGAGTTTAACGCCAATCTATTGTAAATTGCGCCATATTTAATTGAAAACTATGGACATTATAATAAAGATCGTTATTGGTTTAGTAGCAGCAGAACATTTTTATTTTTTATGGCTGGAAATGTTCGCATGGACCTCTAGAGGGAAAAAGGTTTTTAAAAACTTTCCTCCACATTTATTTGAACCAACTAAAGCACTTGCCGCAAATCAGGGTTTGTATAATGGGTTTTTAGCAGCAGGGCTGGTATGGTCCTTAATTATTCAGGATGCACTATGGGCACAAAATACTTCTATTTTCTTTCTAGGCTGTGTGTTTATTGCGGCTATATATGGTGGTATTACGGCCGATAGAAAGATATTCTTCGTGCAGGGATTTCTTCCTGTAGTGGTATTTATTTTAATGGTGGTGAAGTAAAGAACTAAGCGACCGGCTGTATAAGAGCCACATCGCCCAGGTCAAATGTTTGTTCGGTTTTTGTATTCCCGTCAATTAAGGTTAAAAAGACTTTTAAAGGATTATATCGGTGAATTTCTTGCTGACGAATGGTGCCCTGGCAGAACTCACCGTTGAAAGTTTGTACTAAAACACTGTTTTTGCCTTCATTGCAAAGTGACTCAACATAAGCTGCGGCTGCTTCAATTACCCTGTCTGAATTCGTTTTTATCATTCTATTTCGGATTAATTGGTTTGTGCATTAAAATTACAAACGCAAAACCCGAATGATTTGCCTACTCGAGAGAGGTAATTAACAAACTTATTGACAAAGCAAATTTGTCGCTGACCCCGGACAGCCTATTAATAGGGCAAGTAAAGATTGGGGATACTCTAATTTAACCTTGACTTATTTACATAGGTGGAAACGTGGGGACTATTTCAACCCGTATTTATCCTTATATTTTTTATTCAAGGCTGTTTGAATACTTGTAAGTTGTAGTTTCTTGCCTTTAATGAAAGCCAGTTCAATGTTGTTGGTGCGCATATCAAGTGCATCGCCAGTAGATACTATAACTGTAGCATCTTTGCCTTCTTCTATCGTACCAGTTTGTGAATCGATACCCAGAATTTTAGCTGCATTTAAGGTAATGGCTTGTAAAGCTTGTTCTTTGGTAAGCCCATACGCAGATGATGTTCCTGCTAAAAATGGCAGGTTACGGGTTTCATTTTGTTCCATATCTCCTGCTGTACCCAGGCAAAACAATATTCCTGCCTTTTGTAATTCAGCAGGCAGCTTATAGGTTTCATCCACATCACCTTCAGGTGTAACCGGTTGGCTATGCAATCTTCTGATAATTACAGCAATGTTATTTTGCTTTAAGAAGTCTGTTACCATCCATGAGTCAGCGCCACCAACTAATGCCACTTTAGAAATGCCGAAACTTTTAGCCATAGTAATCGAGGCAAGTATTTCTTTTACATATTCAGAATGAATGAAAAGCGTTTCTGTTCCACTGAATATGCCCTTCAGGGCTTCAAACTTTGTATTGGTTTCATCGTGCTTACTTTGTTGGCAATAAGCCTGGGCATCAGCAAAGAATTTTTGTAAAACCTGCACTTCGTTATCATAATTCTTATTAGGAACATATCCGCCCAATTCATCCTCATTCAACCGTACCCTATGTATTCCCTGAGGCCAATCCATATGGACTCCGTCATCAATTTTATATGCCGCATCTTCCCAGTTCCAGCCGTCAAAATTTACTATAGATGATGTACCTGAAAGTAACCCGCCACGTGGAGTGATCTGAGCCGTAAGAATCCCATTAAGCCTTACTACAGGAATCATTTTGGAGTCGGTGTTATAAGCAATCAGTGAACGAAGTTCAGGGTTCAACTTACCAATATCTGCGACGTCAACAGTTGCTCTAACTGATTCAGTTTCTACCAAACCAACCGAGCAATCGGGTGCTATAAATCCCGGATAAACCTGTTTGCCTGCGCAATTGATTGTAGTATCGTATTCATCAGCCTTAACTTTTGATACATCGGCAGTAACAAGCACCACCTTACCATTCTTTATTCCAACAAGGCCATTCTGAATAACCGTCCCATTGCCAATATGCACCGTGCCATTCAGCAGCAGTATGCTTTTGGTTTCGGGTTTGGCAGGTATAGGCTGCTGACCAAATGCTAAGGTGCTGGCCAGTATAAGTTGTATTGCAAAAAACTTTTTCATGTTCATCTTTATAATAGGTTCGAATTATCTTTTTCTTTTGGTTGGTGATCCGCTTGCCGGCATTGGTTTGCTTGGGTCGCGTAAAACCTGATTTACAATATCAGCTTTTTCCTGTGCTATTTCTTTACGCATATTTAAATCATCTTGCCTGTCGAACTCACAAACACCATCCACAAATGTTTTGTCAGCCATTGCATATACCGAAAGTGGGTTGTCGGACCAGAGGACAATATCAGCGTCCTTACCAACTTTAATGCTGCCCATATGCGTATCCAGATGCAATAACTTGGCAGGGTTAAGTGTTACCGTACGCCATGCTTCCTGTTCGGTTAATCCACCATATTTAACTGTTTTACCAGCTTCCTGATTTAAGCGGCGCTGCATTTCATCATCGTCGGAATTAATAGCCGTCACAATTCCCATTCTGGTAGTAATAGCTGCATTAAATGGAATAGCTTCCATTACTTCCATTTTATAAGCCCACCAGTCAGCAAAACAAGAAACGCCAATATGTCTTTGTTCAAGCTTATCGGCTAACTTATATGCTTCCAAACCATGTGTAAATGTGTTCATATGAAAGTGCATAGAGTCAGCAACATGCATAAGCATATTTATTTCAGACTGTACGTATGAGTGACAGGTAATAAAACGCTCTCCATTCAATATTTGAACTAATGCATCCATTTGCAGATCCCTGCGCGGAGCATCAATTCCATCCTTATCTTTTCCTGAAAGTTTTTTATAAGCGTTCCATTCTGCTTCATATTCTTTAGCATGCGTAAATCTGTCATAATAGAATTGTTCAACACCCATACGTGTTTGAGGGTAACGTATTACATACGCTTCACCCCAGTTCGCTTGTTTTACATTTTCACCTAAAGCAAATTTTATAAATGGTGAAGAGTTTTGAATTTTGAATTGCTCAGGTATTTGGCCCCAGCGCAATTTTACAATTCCACTTTGCCCGCCAATAGGGTTGGCTGATCCATGCAATAATTGAGCTGCTACCACACCGCCTGCCAAACTGCGGTAAATGCTTATATCTTCTGAATTAATTACATCGCCAATGCGCACCTCCGAGCTACATGCTTCACCATCTTCATTTACACCACCTGCAATTGCAATATGCGAGTGTTCATCAATAATACCTGCTGTTACATATTTACCTGTACCATCTATTACCGTAGCGTCTTTTGAGGCTGTAAGATTTCTACCGATAGCCACAATTTTTCCATCTTTTACAGATACATCAGTGTTTTGTAGTGTGCTGTCACTTTCACCGGTCCATACAGTTGCATTGCGTATTATAAATTCTTTACTTACTTTTTGTACGGAATCTTTTTCCGCTTTCGTTCTTCCGTAGGCCTGGAAAGGATACCTGACCTGATCAAGTGTTGGGATTGTCAGAACAGGTTCGTGACTAGTATCTGCTGGCATTGCACTTGTAAATGTAGCCAGCCATGTTATGTTTTGAATGCCTTGTACACCATTACCGCTTATAGTTTTATGGTCAGCTGATAACAAACCATTTAAACGGAAAGCATATATACTATCTGCTTTTGAGCGAAAAGTAATTGTAACCATAGGGTTATATGCATGGAAATACGCTGTTATTGTGTGCTTTTGCGCATCTAATAAGGTTGCCGATGGGTTTGTTACATCACCCCTTACCTGCAGTGTGTATGTTTGGTTGCTATTTAAAGTCAAGGCATAATCACCTCTCAAATCAATATTAGTAGTATCGTTCACCTGGTTCGGGTTCCCTTTTATCCAGTTTGAATAAATAGCAGTTCCCTGTTTGAACATATCACCTGATGTAATAATAAAATTAGCCATCATTCCCTTTTTCAATGACCCAACCTTATCCTGCATACGGATCATTTGAGCAGGAGTAAAGGTTAATGCCTTTAGTGCTGCCTGGGTTGATAGGCCATACTTTACAGCTTTTCTTAAGTTGGTCCAAAATGCGCTTTTATCCTTTAAGCCATCTGCGGTAAATGCGAATGTAATGCCCGCCTTTTCCATTGCAGCGGGGTTGAGCGGAGCCATTTCCCAATGCATTAACGTAGCAATGTTTACCATCACTGCATCGTATGGGTCTTGTACATTTGGCTTATCAGGAAAGTTAAGTGGTACAATGAATTGTCTGCCAGTGCTCTTTATATCATCTAACAACTGGTACTCATCACCATCGCCTTTTATAATATAATTGACATTAAACTCTCTGGCAATTTTATCGGCCCTGAGAATAGATATTTTATCATCTACCTTGAATATTTGAGGTAAGCTCTGCAGGTCATTGAATTCTTCCAAGGAAATATTGTACTCAGTTTTATGTTTGGCATTCTTGTACCAATCAGCATCGTAATAGGTTTGTCGTAATACACCAATAGAACCCATTAAAGAGGTTGGGTAGTCTTCGGTCGATGTGCCTTTGTTAAGTGAGTATCCTGCCGCAGCTTTTCCATTTAAAACGGCTTCATTGTCATTTGTATCTGCCAGTGTAACCAATGCATAAGAGCCTTGCGCGATTCCGTCGTGCGTTGAAGTTAGGGCAAGACCAAAACCTAAATTACGATATTGAGCTGCATCGGCAAAGTTGGCATGAAAAATATTTTCCGCATTATTTTGTGAATGGATAGCCTGGTTGGCAGCATATGCACCGGGAGTAGCACTTCCAAGTTGGGTTCCCCCTCTGCGTATTTGAGGGAGCGGTGCTGGCATTCCATAATTCGTATACAGATCTATAAAAGATGGATAAATTGTTTTGCCCTTGCAATCATACACAACGGTTCCTTGCGGAATGGTAACGGCAGTACCAATATCTACAATGTTTCCATCCTTTATCAGTAAAGTAGCATCATCAAGTACCGTAGCATAGTCCTGGTAAATATGTGCATGGGTAAATGCATAATAGTTATGTCTTACATCATGCGTTCCATTTGTATATAACGTTTGCTGGGCATTTGCTGAAGCAAGCAATAAAAATGGCAAACTAATAATTGAAAGTAGTTTTTTCATAGGGTCGAGGTAAATCAAATTCAGTGGCAAAGTAAGCAAGGCTATATCAATTTTGCTAATTTTGTTACTTAAATATTTAATTATGGGAATTTTAGTACAACTTCACTCTTTCATTCGCTGGATTTTATTCGTTTTGCTATTGGCAGCAATCGTAAAATCATTGCAGGGTATGACCTCGAAAAGGGCATATACTGGGGCGGATAATAAAATTAGCTTGTTCCTATTGATATCGGCACATATACAGTTATTGGTGGGCCTTGCATTGTACTTCATCAGCCCTAAAGTAATGTTCAATTCAGCAACAATGACAAACGATGTTGCACGGTTCTTTACCATGGAACATTCAGTAATGATGTTAATAGCAATTGCATTAATTACAATTGGCCGTGTTAGCAGCAGAAAGGCAACAACCGATGCAGCTAAGTTCAAAAAAGCATTCTGGTTCTTTTTTATAGCTTTATTGGTGATATTGGCTGCTATCCCTTGGCCATTTTTGCCGGTAGGAAAAGCAGCAGCTATTGGCTGGTTTTAATTTAAAAGCATGATCGAGCGAGTAAGAGGTAGAGAAAAGGCCATTTTAGTTGGCGTTTGCCATAAAGAACAAACTAAGGAACAACTTAAAGAATACCTGGATGAGCTGACAATGCTGTGTTATACAGCTGGTGCGGAGCCTGTTAAAATATTCACCCAGAATATACACCACAAAGACCCTGCATTTTTAATTGGGAGCGGAAAGGTACAAGAGATAGCTAAATATATAGAAGAGAATAAAGAGATAGCGCTCGTTATTTTTGATGATGAGCTTTCTCCATCGCAACAACGTAACCTTGAGAAAGAAACCAAACGTAAAATACTAGACAGAACCGGACTTATACTGGATATTTTTGCTGACAGGGCACAAACAGCCTACGCAAAAACACAGGTGGAACTGGCGCAATATGAATATTTATTGCCGCGCTTAACAGGTATGTGGACCCACCTGGAAAAGCAACGCGGCGGTATTGGTATGCGTGGCCCTGGAGAATCAGAAATTGAAACCGATCGCAGGCGTATTCGTAAACGGATTGCATTGCTAAAGGAAAGGCTTGTTGATGTTGACAGGCAAATGACTACACAGCGCAGGAATAGAGGACAACTCATTCGTGTGTCTATTGTTGGATACACTAATGCCGGCAAATCGACATTAATGAATTTGGTTAGTCATAGTGATGTGTTGGCCGAAAATGCTTTGTTTGCAACGCTGGATACAACAGTTCGTAAAGTTACTTTTGAGAATACTGCTTTCCTTCTTTCAGATACAGTAGGATTTATCAGAAAGCTACCTACATTTCTTATTGAAGCCTTTAAATCAACGCTTGACGAGGTGAGAGAAGCTGATTTGCTGTTGCATGTGGTTGATGTGTCGCATCCTTCATTTGAAGACCATATACAGGTGGTTAAGCAAACGCTTACTGAGCTAAAGTGTATTGATAAGCCAATGCTTACCGTGTTCAATAAAATGGACCTGTATCGAATACAAAATGAAGAAGGTGAATTGGTACCACTTACTATTGACGGATTTAAGAACTCATTTATTGAAAAGACACATTCACCATGCGTATTTATTTCAGCCGGAACAAAAAATAATATTGAAGAGTTTAGAAATACCTTATTGGCAGAGGTGAAGAAACAATATAGTGTACGTTACCCGTATATGGTTGTTTAGAAAAAACTAATTTTGAACTATGAAGATCGATTCAAAGACCGTAGATAAATTAGCAGAATTGGCTCGCTTAGAGTTTGATGAAGCTTCTCGCAATGAAATTGTGAATGACCTTAACCGCATTGTAAGTTTTGTAGAAAAACTTAATGAAATTGATACTTCTTCAGTTGAACCGTTGATATACCTTACCGACACTACCAATTCAATGCGAAATGATGAGGTAAAACAGGTAATTACACAACAGGAAGCATTGAAGAATGCACCAAAAAGGGACTCTGATTATATCAAAGTCCCTAAGGTTATAGATAAAAAGTAAACTCTTTTTTTATTATGCTTTCGCTTTAGGCGCAACAGGCGTAATAGTCTTTGCTGCCTCGTACATTGCCTGTGCCTGTGCCTGATTAAAGTTAGTCACGTTGCCATCACTGCCTTGTGACTGCTCCTGAACATAAAAGGTTTTATCTCCTTTTTTTACAATGGCATAAAAATGATACTCTTCGTTAACCATTTGGGTTTTGTAAACTACACCACTGCTATCTTGGCTAACCCAGCTCTGAAACTTATCTACGTCATTACCGGCAATATCTTTTTTCTTTCTGGCCATATCCATTCCAGAAACGTTTATAAGAATATTGAAGCCCTTATTCACATATACATGCACATCACCTGAAGGCAAAGTTTCAATTCCATAGTGTGTTTTTTCAGTATCTGGTATATCAATTGTAACAGGCATACCAACAGAGCTAAGGCTCATACGTATCATTCCTGCTCCTAATGGAGCTTCTTCTGCATCGGCAACTTTTGGTTTGCAAGAACTAAATGAGAAAAGGGCGCATACCAACCCACCAAGGATAATATTTTTATACATGTTATATGTTTTTGATAGTTAGTACAAAAGTATACTTTTTAGCATATAATATAAATGAAACCGCAAGCAAGACCAAGTTTGAGGTGAATCAATATGATAGCAGGTGCTTTTACGGCCTTTTAGTATGCCTTATAATTGTATATTTGTGCTTATGGAGTATGAAATAAAACCTCAGGAAAAAATTAGCCTTGGTTTAAAGGAATTGTGGCAATACCGTGAGTTGTTTTTCTTTTTTACCTGGCGCGATATTAAAGTAAAGTATAAACAGACCTTTTTCGGTTTTGCCTGGGCCATATTTCAACCATTATTAATGATGGCAATTTTTACTATTGTTTTTGGAGGATCTAACCAGGAAGGATTGCCATATACTGTATTCTCTCTGTCAGGTCTTATACTATGGAATGTTTTTTCAACCGGGGTGACAAGTGCAGGAAACAGTATGGTTACAAATGCAAACATCATCAAAAAAATTTACTTCCCAAGACTTATAATACCAATCTCCTCAGTATTGGTTTCACTATTCGATTTTATAATGGCTTTTATAATTTTCATTCCATTTCTTTTCTACTATAAAATTCATGTTTCATTGTTGTTCCCTTTAATGTTATTGGTTGGTGTAGTAATAACAGCTATTTCAACATTCGGAGTAGGTTCATTATTAGCAGCCCTTAATATCAAGTATCGTGATATCAGGTATGTTATTCCGTTTATGATCCAGGCTATGTTGTTCCTTACACCTGTTATTAAGGTCCCATCCGACACGTGGAAATATATACTGGCAATCAACCCAATGTATAGTGCAATTGAACTATTCAGATTTGGTTTTAATGATCAGCCATTGCAATGGAACTTTCTGCTAATTAGTATTTCATCTGCAGTGATATTTTTTGTGGTAGGATTGTTTTACTTTAGAAAAACCGAAGCATTTTTTGCTGATTTAGCATAAAGGATGAAGCCGATACTTGAAATAAAAAATATAAGTAAAAAATTCAGGATCCAGCACAACAAGGAGCCTTATTCGAATTTGCGCGATTCTTTAGTATCGATATTTAAAAAAAGTACCGAAACCTATGAAGAGTTTTATGCGCTTAATGACGTTAGTTTTAATGTAAATCAAGGAGAAAGTATAGGCATAATAGGAAAGAACGGCGCAGGCAAGTCAACACTTTTAAAGATTCTGTCAAAAATTACCCCTCCTTCTTCCGGTAGCATTATTGCGCGCGGACGTATAGCAAGCTTATTGGAGGTCGGTACAGGCTTTCACGGAGAATTATCTGGCAGAGAAAATATATTTCTGAATGGGTCCATTCTTGGAATGAAGCAAAAGGAAATAAAAGCGAGATTCGACGAAATAGTTGATTTTAGTGGAACTGAGAAGTTTCTGGATACACCGCTGAAGCATTTCAGCAGTGGTATGCAATTGCGCCTGGCCTTTGCAGTTGCAGCGTTTCTTGAGCCTGAAATATTGATCATTGATGAGGTGTTAGCTGTTGGTGATGCTGAATTTCAGAAGAAATGCATGGGAAAGATGGAAGATATTGGTAGAAGTGGTAGAACAATTTTATTCGTAAGCCATCAGATAGCAAGTATTAAACAGTTATGCCTGAAAACTATTTATCTTGAGTCGGGCAAAATGATGATGCAGGGAGAAACAAATGATGTTATTAGTAAGTATCTTACTAAAAGTGGATCGCAAAGTCAATTTTCTATAAGTGATCGTAGCTTACAGGATACTAAAGGCAAGGAGTTGTATTTTGAAAATATTTACTTTACAGATGCTTCTGGTCAACGAAAAACTGAGTTCCTTCATTCAGAAGATATTCATGTGGTTTTTGAGACAGCGGGCATTAATAAATTGGGTTTTACCCTATTAGTTACTGTTACAAACGAACAAGAAGACCCGATATTCAGCTCAGAAACTAAAATAGAAGGGAATAAAACGGTGCTTAAAATCAACAAAGATTTTCTGAAGCGCGGCAAATTTTATATTACTGCAACAATCCATATATTCAGTACCAAACCTGAAGATAAAATAGAACGGAACATCTCTTTTACTATACTCGATTTTGACTCTGAATGGGCGAAGTATGATACCATACACTACTCATATAGTAGCTTTGGCAGTGTAATCGGGAATTGTGAATGGCTAAAATACTAAGGCTGTATAAGGCCTGAAAACTAGGGCGTTAAAGTTTCAAAATCTAAGTGCTTCATTAGGTATCCCTTACTTTCTTTATGAGTATCGTTTCGTGGGTTATTTCATAAGTCTTTCTTTTCGCTAGGTTTTTCATAACTTTGTAGTATTCATCACATTCGGCTATGGCATGAAAAGAATTTTAGCGGTTTTATTTTTTCTTATTCAATTTTGTGTTAATGAGCAGGTTTCAGCACAGAGCCCAGGGGTAATTTATGGTATGTCGTATCAGGGAGGAGTAGGTTACGGCGCATTTTATTCTTATGATTTGGTAACGAAAGCCTTTACTCCAATTATTATCAATAATTCAATAGCTGGAACAAATCCATATGGTAACCTAATACAGGCGGATAATCATTTACTGTATGGCATGACGAGTGGAGGTGGTTTTAAAGGACTTGGTGTTATTTTTACTATTGACCCTTTTACAAACATCGTTACTGATAAATGGGATTTTAATGATAGCAATGGTGCAGAGCCAGCCGGATCTTTAATTCAAGCGCCAAATGGATTATTGTATGGAATGACAACTTATGGTGGCAGCAAAAATAATGGCACGATCTTCAGCTATGACCCTGTAAAGAATAGGGATTCTGTGCTTTTTAAACTTAATAATAATTCCGGTTATTGGCCCAATGGAAACCTAATACTGGATAACGGTTTACTTTATGGTTTACTCCCCTTTGGCGGAAAGAACTCCTATGGCACACTATTCAGTTTTGATCCCGTAACTGGAAAAGATTCAGTATATGTTAATTTCGACAACAATTTCAATGGTGCTTACCCGAATGGAAGCCTTTTGAAAGCCGCTAATGGACTGATGTATGGATTGACGCCCAAGGGCGGAACTAACTTTTTTGGGTTGCTATTCAGTTTCAACCCTGTTACAGGAAAAGATTCGGTTTATTTCAATTTTGATAATACACATGGGGCTTATCCTGAAGGAGGCTTAATGCAGGCAAAAGACGGTTTTATATATGGTATGGCCAGGGGAGGTGGAACATATGGCAATGGTGTTCTGTTTAAGTTTGATACGTTGACTGGAAAGCAAACCGTATTGTTGAATTTTAAAGATACCCTTACCGGCTCAAGCCCATTCGGAAGCCTTATACAAGCTGATGACGGCCTGTTATACGGAACAACACAACTTGGAGGATTAAATAATTCCGGTACTTTATTTTCTTTCGACCCGGTTAAAGATACTGAGGTTATAGTACGAAACTTCAATAAAAGTACTGACTGTTACAAGCCGTACGGTGATCCGGTGGAAGTAATGTATGCAACTTTAAATAAGAAAAATATTAACTGCTTTGGTGATAGTGTAGGTGCTGCCTGGATAAATGTAAGAGGAGGAAATTATCCGCTTACCTATTCATGGAGCAATGGTGCAACTACCGACAGCATATTGAACCTGAAAGCGGGAAGCTATACTGCATTGGTTACCGATAAAAAAGGGGCAGCATATAGTTTTAATTTTACCATTACCCAGCCTTCTCAAATTCATGATAGTATTCAGCAAATAAATGTTTCCTGCTATGGCAGCAGCAATGGTAGTGCTATTATTGGTATTAAAGGGGGTGTTAAGCCATATGCATACATGTGGTCACCGTCTATTACTACTACTGCAAGTGCAAATAATTTAACTGCAGGTACGTATTCATGCATGGTTACAGACTCAAATAATTGCCAGGCACCTGTTTCTGTTACTATTACACAGCCTGCTTTGCTTAAAGACAGTACAATAGTATCAACAAATGTTACCTGTTACGGACACAAAACAGGTGCAGCTAAAGTAGGTGTAATTGGTGGAACCGGGCCTTACAGTTATTTGTGGACTTCAGGCGCCGGTACTAATTCATCTGCAATAGGGTTGGCTGCAGGTACTTATTCGTGTATAGTTACTGACACAAAAGGTTGCAATGCAATTGATACTATTGTAATAAGTCAGCCGACTAAAATAATTGATTCAACATCGTTTAAGCCAACCCCATGCGCAAAAAACAATGGCGTGGTCAACATTTTTGGAGTATCCGGCGGTTACCCTCCATATGCTTATTCATGGTCAAATGGAGTTACAAATACTACTGATACAGCATTGGTTTCAGGTTCATATACTTGTACCATTACTGATTCTTCATCGTGTTCGGTTACGGCAACGGTTTTTCTATCTAACATAGGCGGCCCAAGAGATAGTATTACCAGTTTTACAAACCTGCTTTGTTTTGGCGATTCAAATGGTAATGCAACTGCATCCAGTTCTGGCGGGAAACCTCCTTTTCAATATCAATGGTCGCCTTCGGGTGGTACAAGTATGATAGCAACAGGGCTTTCAGCAGGCACATATACCTTTACAACGCAGGATAGTATTGGGTGTACGGGTAGCGCAACTGTAACAATAACCCAGCCCAAGGCCATAAGAGATAGCGTAGCAATTATAACAGATGCAAGTTGCTTTGGTAGCAGTAATGGAAGTGTTAAAATGGGAGTTATTGGTGGCACACCACCGTATACATATAATTGGTCTTCGGGTCAAGCTTCAGGTTCTTTTGATAGCCTGCTAGCGGCGGGTCGTTATTTTTTTACTGTTACCGATGGTAATGGATGTAAAGCAAAATCTGACACCTTTTTAATTGGAAGCCCGGGCCCTTTTAATATAGATACCTTGGCAACCATTGAAAAGTGCGGAAAAAATAACGGTTCTGCTCAAGTAACGGTCACAGGTGGAACCCCACCTTACAGTTATTTATGGAGCAATAACCAAACCAATGACTCCATTTTTAATCTTTCGCAGGGTTTGTATTTGTGTAAGATTACAGATGCTAAAAACTGTGCAACCAAAGCAAGTATTATTGTGCCCGATACAGGCGGCCCAACAGCAAAAATTGTTTTGCAGGTCAATGATGAATGTTTTGGAGATAAAAATGGTAGTGCTATTGTAAGTGCAAATGGAATTCCACCGTATAAATATTCATGGAGCAGCAGGCCAACTGATACCAATTACATTGTGAGTAATTTGCAGGCAGGGGTCTTTACATGTACGGTTACAGATTCAACTGGCTGTATTGGTCAGGTATATGTACATATTACACAACCCATAGCCATTGTACCAGATATACAAACTATTGGTGTTTGCGCCAATGCATTAACTGGTGGTTCAGCCAGCGCAACCATTACTGGTGGTGTACCTCCTTACTCGCTGGATTGGAGTAATGGTTCAACTAATAATTCAATCAGTGACCTGGCTCCTGGCTCATATTTTTGTAAGGTAACCGACTCGAGTGGCTGTTTTGTGTATTCTACATTTAATATTGTTCAGACGATAAATATGACAATAAATAATATAGTTACACTACCTACTTCCTGCAATGGATGTGCAAATGGACTTGCATATGTTAATGTATCGGGCGGTATACCACAGGGTGATAGTGTTTATTATTACTATATATGGAGTAATGGAATGACAGGTGATTCCATAATTAGTAATCTTGACAGTGGTTCGTATAGTGTTTGTGTTACAAGCCCTTATGGGTGTGGTAGTGCATGTGATTCCGCTGCTGTTGTAGCAGGTGTGAATTCAATTAGAAGTTCGGATAATTCATTGAAAATATTTCCGGTGCCTAGCTATGGAATTGTTAATATATATATACCTTGGATGGGAGATCAGGTTTTATCTGTTTCGGATGAACTTGGCAAAGTTGTTTATCGGAAAAATGTAAATATTTCATCAGGTAATGGTCCTGTAAATATTGATTTAAGTGATTTACCCGACGGTGTTTATATAGCTCGTATTAGTAATAATAAAAATATAGCTGTAGGTAAAATAGTATTGCAGAAATAATGGCATTTGTTTGAGGGAATGGATGTAATGTATGATTTGACGATTATTATACCTACCAAGGATAGGGGCAATATTTTTTTCAGAACACTTGCTCAGATCATCAAGTCGTCAAACCACATTAACGCAGAAATACTTGTTATTAATAATTCGCTTACACCAGTCACAATACAAAATAAGCCGGCTAATGTTTTTGTGTTTGATAATCCGTTCAATAAAAACAGTGTTTTCTCGTCTAGGAATTACGGGGCTTCAATTGCTAAGTCTACCATATTGCTTTTTATAGATGATGATATTCTTGTTACAAAGGAATCTATTGATTATGCAATTGCATTTTACAAGGTTAACAGTAATGCCTGCTTTAATGTGAATTGGCAATATCCACCTGATTTAATTGATAAAATTAAAAACACAGTTTTTGGAAGATACCTTATAAAACATGGGTTTTCGGCAATGAAGAGTATGTATAACGGCCCGGAATGGAGAGATGATGAACCTTTTGTCTCAAAACATATTGCAAGTTTCTTTTTTTGTATCAGAAAAGAGGTATTTACAAAAATAGGAGGATATAACGAAAAGCATTTGCATGAGGGAACTGATATTGATATTTCAAACAATCTGAATAAAAACGATATAGTTATATGGATAAATCCGCTAATAATGGTTTACCATAATGAGGAAGACAGAGTTGATATAATGAATTGGCTGGAGCGCAAGAAACGGGTAGGCGCTATTCATGGTAATTCAGTTAGCATGGGCGATACAGAGCATATTCTTACATATTCTAGAATTAAACGTATTGCTTTCAATGTTATATACCAATTGCAGCCGGTTTTGTTGTCAGTTATAAGACTATACGATGCAGTTGGAATAAAATCTACCGGTTCCTCTTTAATAAATGCAATGCTCGGGGCAAATATGTGCCACGGATATTATTCAATTAAGAAGTAACGATAGACGGTTACTTTCCCCTATTACTTAATATTACCAAGTATTTTTTGCTACATTTGCTATACAACATTATGTATGAAAAAAATACTTGTTACAGGTGGAACGGGCTTTTTAGGTAAAGAGCTTGGTTTGCAATTAAAGAAGAACTATAAAGTTTTTCTGGCAGGGCGTAACAATACACAAAATATGTGGGCACAGCGATATACGGGCTGCGATGTTTTGCCAATGGATGTATCACATATTGAATCGGTTCGTGACGTTGTTAATGAAGTTAAACCTGATATTATAATTCATGCTGCGGCTACTAAATTTGTCGATATATCAGAAAAGCAACCATTTGAGGCAGTAGATGTAAACGTTATTGGTTCACAGAACGTGGCGCGTGTAGCAATGGATAAAGGCATTGAAACTGTAATTGGAATATCTACGGACAAAGCTACGCCACCGGTAAGAAATACGTATGCTCTTACAAAAGCATTAATGGAGAGAATGTTTTGCACCTTAAATGGTAAAACTGCAACCAAATTTGCATGTGTAAGATTTGGAAATATTGCCTGGTCAAGCGGCTCAGTGCTTCCGATATGGAAGAAAATGATAGATGAAACAGGCGTTATTGGTACAACCGGGCCTGAAATGAGAAGGTATTTTATTATGGTTAGTGAAGCCGCTGAAATTGTAATTACCTGCTTAAATAATATTGAAAAACTACAAGGTAATATTCTTACTAAAAACATGAAAGCAGCCCAGGTAGAAGATTTGCTAAAAACATGGGTGAAGTATAAAGGTGGAAAATATGAGAAAATTGAAGGCAGGCCAGGAGAACGCCTTGATGAATATCTGGTAGGTGAGTCGGAAATGGAATTCACTACAGAAGTTACGTTCAATAAGGATATATATTATGTAACTTCTATGAACACAAAGGCGGAGCATCCGATTAAGAAAAACTTGTCTACTATGACTGCTGAGAGGCTGACTGAAAAAGAATTGCTAGCTGTAATTGATGGTATACCTGCTCTATAAATAGTTTTATGAAGAAGATTGAACATGCTTTAATTATGGCTGCCGGCAGGGGAATGAGAATGATGCCACTTACCAACGACATTCCTAAGCCAATGATACCATTTGAAGGTAGCACCTTAATTGCGCACGGAATTCAAGAGATTAAAAAGCATGTGCCGAACATACATATTACGGTAGGATATAAAGGGGCTGTGCTTGCAGAACATGTTATAAAAATTGGCGTGACATCGGTTTTCAATACCGAAGGCAAAGGAAACTCATGGTGGATATATAATACCCTTATCAAATATCTTAACGAACCTGTTTTTGTTCTTACATGCGATAATGTTGTTGAAATAGATTTTGCATCACTTTCTGAAGAGTATTATAAATGTGGCGAGCCGGCTGGTGTAATAGTTCCTGTTGCGCCAATTAAAGGGTTTGATGGCGATTATATTTTTAAAAATGGCAATGTTGTTAACAGGATTAGCCGCACAGATGTTGCAGATATATACTGTTCAGGCATTCAAATAATAAACCCGGTAAAAGTTAATGCGCTTACTTCGCCTACTGAAAGTTTTTATGAAGTATGGCAGCAACTGATAGCAAAACAGCAACTGTACTGCTCTTCATTTCAGCCTAAAAAATGGCTTGCAATAGATACAATGCAGCAATTACAGGCTGCCAGTGGCAAAAAATGAAATTGCTTTAATTAATTTGTAATATACTTTCATAAAATGATTAAAAAAACACTCAAGTCAATATTTGATTCGTTAGGGTATCACATAATTAATAAAACATTGCTGGGGAATGACCTTGATGATGACCTTGTTGCAATAACCGATACTAGTCGGAAATTAGTGATTTTTGATATTGGCGCCAATTTTGGACAGGCAGCACTGGAATTAGCCTCACATTTTCAGAACAGTACTATCTACTCATTTGAACCGCATTTAGAAACGTATGCAGATTTAGTTGAAAAGACTAAAAAACATAAGAATATAAAAACCTATAGCCTTGGTTTTGGTGATAAGTCGGATAAAATGGAACTTAATATCAGTAAATCGACTGATGGAAATTCTCTTTTGCCATTGTCGGAAACGGTTAACCAATATGCACATGGTGGCGGATGGGCCGAAAAAGTTGGAACCAGCACAGTAGAAATAACAACAATGGACTTATTTTGTCAGGAAAATAAGATTGATAGAATCGATATTTTAAAGATTGATACACAGGGGTACGAATTAAAGGTGATAGAGGGAGGAGTAAAAGTAATAAGGCCTGAAATAACAAAGGCTATTGTTGTGGAAGTTGTTTTTGTAGAGTTCTATAAGCAACAGGCATATTTTTCGGACATATTTAAGGTTTTGACTGAAAGAGGATATAAATTACTGGGATTTTATCATAAAGTATATAACCCCTCAAAACCTAATTACCTGCAATGGTGCGATGCCGTATTTGTATGTAATGATTCAAAGTGACGTTCAGTATTTAGTGGCGAACCTTCAGGAAGGAATATGATTAATATTTGTTATGTAATATCTGATATTGCTAAGTCTTTCTCTCTTGAGTGGAATATTGCCAACATTGATAGGTCGAAATTTAATCTGTACGTAGTTTTAATTAATAATGCTGATACTGAATTTGAGCAGTTTCTCCGTAAGCAGAGTATTCCGGGTTATAGAATTGCATATAAGTCAAAAGCGGATATGCCAGGAACGATATACAGAATATGGAAATATTTGAAAAAGGAAAAGATTCAAATAGTTCATTGCCATTTATTTGAGGCTTCAATTGCCGGATTAATTGCTGCAAAACTGGCTGGTATAAATAAGCGGATCTATACCAGGCATAATTCTACTATTAATCTCGACTATTACCCTAAGGCAGTGAAGTATGATAGACTGGTAAATTATCTGTCGACCGATATTATTGCAATTAGTAAGGTGGTGAAGGACGTGTTAATGTTGAGAGAGAATGTGCCTGAACATAAGATTAAAATAGTTTATCACGGATTTGATTTTGACATGATGGAGAGGCTGGCTGATGAACATAAAACAGAAACGGCCGAAAAATATAAACTGACAAGTAATAAATATCCTGTTGTTGGTGTTGTGTCAAGGTTTATTGACTATAAAGGAGTGCAATTTATAATTCCGGCTTTTAAGAAATTCCTTACTAATTACCCTAATGCACATCTTGTATTCTGTAATGCTGTGGGCCCTAATTCAAGTAATATTAAGGAACTTCTTAAAGATATTCCATCGGAAAATTATTCTATAATAGGGTTTGAGGAGAACATTTTTAGTATGTATAGGCTTTTCAATATTTTTGTTCATGTGCCCGTATATGCTGAAAGTGAAGCGTTCGGGCTTTCCTGTATTGAGGCATTGGCACTGGGGGTTCCTTCAGTATTTACCAGTGCAGGTATAATAAACGAAATTGGTAGAGATAAGGATAATTGCCTGCTTGTAGATTTTAAGAGTGGAGAAAGTATTTATAGGGCAATGCTAAAGATTATGGAAGAACCCGAATTAAAGGAGAAAATTATAAAGAATGGTAAAATCACTGCAAAAAGTGGACAGTTTGATATTGTTGAGATGACAAAAAGGCTGGAGCAAATTTACTTATCATAGTATGAAGTATTCAATTATCATTCCAACATATAATCGAGCCAACTTAGTGGGTAAGACCATTCTTTCTGCACTTGACCAGAAGCACGATAATTTTGAGGTAATTGTTGTAGATGATGGAAGTTCAGATAATACAAAGGAAGTAGTTGAACAGATTAAGGATAGTAGACTATTCTATTACAGAAAGGAAAATGGTGAGCGGGGTGCAGCAAGAAATTATGGTGCCTTGCGCTCAACGGGAGATTATTTGAATTTTCTTGATTCGGACGATATTGTTTTTCCAAATCACATAAGTGAAGCGGATTTATTTATTGCGTCGAATAATAGTCCGGAAGTTTTTTACCAGGCTGCAGAAGTTGTGGTGGCTGGTAAGGCAATAAAAAAACACGTGGATTTTAATAAGGGAATAAATGAAATACTGATGTATGGGAACCCGCTTCCGCTACAGGGAGTTTTTATAAGAAGGGATGTTGCTTTGGCAAATACATTTAATGAGAATAGAGCCATCACAGCTTCAGAGGACTGGGAGTTATGGCTACGCCTTTCTACAAAGTATAGAATACTTTATAATGATGTAGTGACCTCAAATGTAATTGATCATGAGCAGAGAAGCGTGGTTAATTTAAATAAGGAATTTCTTATAAAAAGCAAGGAAGCATTTGTGCATACAGTTATTTCAAATAATGAGATAACTAAAGCGTATAGAAATAAGATAAAAGCGTTTATCGGTTCTAATTATTCGTACGTCTCTTTACATTTGCTGTTAAATGATAAATACAGACTGCTTGCTGTCAAATATCTTTTAAAGTCTATTGCTGTTTATCCCGCTGGCATATTTACCCGTAGGTTTCTTGCAATAATTAAACACCTGGTATAAATTGACTGCAAAGCCAAACAATAAAATATTGTTTATTACGCAATGGCAATACGAAGATGCGCTAATACAAACATATACATTGCCTTATGTTCAAATAATAAAAAAATTAACGGGGTTTGGTTGCTATTTGATTTGTGTAAACAAGGGTGGTACAAAAACAGTTGTGAGGGAAGAGAATGGGGTTACCCTTATTGTTCTACCATTTGGTACAGGCAATCAGTTTGTAAATTGGGGAAAGAACCTGCTTGCATTAAGGAAGCTAATAAAGACAGAAGGCATAACACACCTTCATCCATGGTGCACTCCAGCCGGATCGATAGGTTTAATATTAAAGTTATTGAACAGGAAATTGATTCTGACTATTGATAGTTTTGAGCCTCACGCGGAAGCTATGGTGGAAAATGGTACATGGAAAAAAGGCGGATTAAAGAATAAGGTTCTGTCCTACATGGAAAAACTAGAGGCTAAAAAGGCAGATAATTTGGTTTTTGCAGCTCCGGGAATGCAAGAGTATATTTTACATAAGTATGGGGTAAAGATTGAAAAATTCCAGGTAAAACCTGCATGCGTTGATCTTAATCAATTTTCTGATAAAGCAGTAAAAGACAAAACCCTTTTAGATGAGCTGGGATTGAATGGGAAGATAGTGGGGGTATATGCCGGTAAATTCGGAGGAATTTATTTGGAGGATGAATCCTTTCAATTAATTAAGAAATGTGAAGGCTATTGGGGGGAGAGGTTTCGGTTTGTGCTTTTAAGCAATGTTCATGATGATTATCTAAAAAAGAAGACTGAGGAATTTGGAATCCGGAAGGAAACCATAATAAAATTGTTTGTGGCTCATGAAAATATTGCAAAATATATTGGCCTTGCAGATTTTGCCATTTGCCCGGTTAAACCGGTTCCAACCAAACAATACTGTTCACCAATTAAGGATGGGGAATATTGGGCAATGGGATTACCAGTCGTTATAACAAGAAATATTTCGGTTGACTCGCAGATAATAGCCGACAACAATGCCGGGGCTGTATTGCAAAGCCTGGATGATGAAAGCTATATAACAGCTATTAAAAAAATCGACTCAATTATAGCAACTAAGAGTAGGGAAGAAGTATATAAACAAATACGCCCGCTTGCAGAAAAATATAGGAATTACAGTATTGCAAAAAAAGTATATACAGCTATTTACACTTCTTGATTGTGTGAGTGATGCGGGTGCCTTGGTGCATATACCATATAATAAATAATCGGTAGTATTAATAGTACAAGTACCGTGGCAGAAACCAGACCACCGATCATTACTATGGCTAATGGTTTTTGAGCTTCAGAGCCAATGCCAGTGCTTACAGCTGCCGGGAACAGGCCAACCATATCGATCATAGCAGTCATAATTACTGGGCGAACACGATTCCGCACGCCATTATAAATGGCTACTGTTAAAGTTTGCTTTTCCTGAATATTCCTTTTGAATTCTACAAGAAGAATTACTCCATTCTGAATACAGACGCCGAATAAGGCTATGAAGCCTATACCTGCTGAAATACTGAAATTAGTATTGGTTATCAGTAGCGCAAAAATACCTCCGATAAGGGCGAACGGAACATTTAAAAGTATAATGACAGAATCTCTGATATTACCAAACGTAATAAACAGAATGATGAAAATTAATAGCAGACTTATGGGCACAACTTGTTTAAGCCTTGTAACAGCTCTCACCTGGTTCTCAAAATCTCCAACCCATTCCATTTTGTAGCCTTTGGGTGTTCGTACATCTTTCATTTTAGCCTGAGCTTCCGCAATGGTGCTTCCCATATCTCTGCCACGCACTGAAAATTTTACGCCTATATACCGTGAATTATCATCGCGTGAAATAAGTGAAATTCCGGTTTCTTTATCAATGGTAGATATTTGTTTTAAAGGAATCTTACCTCCGTTAATAGTAGGCACCATTAGGTCGCCAAGTTCTTCAATTGTTTTGCGATACTGTGGTGCATATCGAACCCTAAGGTCAAATTGTTTTTCACCCTCAAATACTTCAGTTGCAGCTTGCCCACCAATTGCCATTTGAATTATGGCATTAGCTGCGGAAGTACTTACACCATAAAAAGCCATTTTATCCTGGTCAAGATTTATATCTAGTTCTGGCTGACCAAGGTTCTTTAAAATTCCAAGGTCGGCTACTCCTCTAACATTTTTCAAAACATTATAAACCTCTCTTGCTTTTTCATTTAGCACATCAAAATCTTCACCCGATATTTTTACTGCCAGTGCTGCATTCATACCCGAAACGGCTTGTTCCACATTATCTCGTATAGGTTGTGAGAAATTGAATACAACGCCGGTGTATTTACTTACAAGCAAATCATTCATCTCACTGATCAGTGAATCTTTACTGATCTTTCGTTTCCACTCATCGGCAGGGCGAAGTGATACGTCACATTGAATATCTGAAAAAGCTTCCGGGTCAGTTCCATCATCTGGCCTGCCTGTTTGTGATAAAACGCTTTCCACTTCAGGGAATTTTTTCAGGTCGTGCCGCATACTGTCAGCCATTGCGGAGCCATTTGTAAGGGATATACCCAGAGGTGTTTGCGCTTTTACCCACAATGATCCTTCGTCGAGCTTTGGTAAAAACTCTGAGCCGAGAAATACAGAACAAGCAAGGCTTCCTGTTAGAACAACAATAGCTACAGTAAGACTTGCCCTTCTGTGTTTAAATACAAAATCGAAAAGCCTAGCGTAGTTTTTCTCAATACCAATAACAACCGGGTTATGCTTTTCATATACATTCTTATTAAGCATCATATGAATCATAACTGGTACAAGAGTAAGTGTAAATATTAATGCACCTAAAATGGCAAAGCCAAGTGTGTAGGCCAGAGGAGAGAATATTTTGCCTTCAACTTTCTGGAATGAGAAAATCGGAATAAGTGCTGTAATTATAATAAGCTTGGCAAATAGAATGGCTTTACCCATATCCATGGTGGTGTTTTTAATCCAGCCCATCTTGGCCCGTTTGTTGAATTTTTCTTTCCCTAATTCTTTGTATTTCCGGTCAAAGACAACAAAACACCCTTCAACCAATACCACGGCACCATCTATAATTATACCAAAGTCAACTGCACCCAATGAAAGCAGGTTCACAGGCATGCCTTTAATTTTCATGCAGATGAATGCAAAAAGGAGTGATAAAGGAATAATTATTGATACAATAAAGGTTGCTCTCCAATCAGCCATGAAAAGAAACACAAGCGCCATAACTAAAACTATGCCTTCAAAAAGATTGTGCAATACAGTTCCGGTACAGAATTTTATAAGGGTTCCCCTATCGTAGAAAGGAACAATTTTTACACCTGCGGGTAATATGCTGTTGTTCAGTTCTTCAACTTTCTCCCTGACACCTTTCAGTACATCACCGGGATTAATATCTTTTCGCATTACAACAACACCTTCAACAACATCTGTATTGCTATCTAAACCTACCTTGCCAAGCCGAGGCATAAAGCTTACCTGAACATCTGCTACATTTTTTACCAGTAATGGTGTGCCATTGGTATTCTTTACTATTATATTTTTAATTTCATCAATATTGTTTATTAAGCCAATACCACGCACTACATACGATTGCTCACCTTGTTCAATTACATCACCTCCGGCATTAATATTACTGTTTGATACGGCATTATAAACATCCTGGGCTGTTATGTTGTACTTGTTCAATAGATTCGGGTCAACATCAATTTCAAATATTTTTGAAGGCCCGCCATATGTATTAATATCTGCCACGCCATCAACAGCTCGTAGTTTATGATCTACAACCCAATTTTCAAGCGTTTTTAATTCTAATACCGATTTATCCTTGCTTTGTAATGTGAAGCGATAAATTTCATCAGTTGGTCCATAAGGTGGTTCAACTTCTGCCTGAACACCCGCAGGAAGGTTAACGTTGCGCAGTAAGTTAGTTACCTGGGCACGTGCATATGAGTCATCTATTCCATCGTTGAAAATAATAGTTACCTGAGATAAGCCGAACATTGTAACTGAACGCAGGTTGCTTTTTTGCTGAACGGAATTCATAGCTATTTCAATAGGAATGGTAACCTGTTTTTCCACCTCCTGTGTACCACGGCCCGGCCACTGGGTTATAATAATTATTTGTGTGTTTGTAACATCAGGGTATGCCTCAATGGGTGTACTGCTATAGCAAATAGCCCCTATTATAGCAATAACAACCGTAGCGAACAAAATAAATATTTTGTTCTTCAGCGAGAATGCTACCAGACTTTTTACAAACTTGTTCATGCTACCCTTTGTCCGTTATTATTGCCCGAATACATAAAGACTTCCTTTTCTTACCACAATTTCACCAGCTTTTAATCCCTGGCTTATGTACGATTGCTGAACGGTGTTCCCTTCAACACTTACCAGCCTTTTTTCAAACGTGTTATTGCCTTTAGCGATCATTACATAAAAATTATTGTTATCGAACACCAATGCTTCCTTTGAAACTGAAATGGATTGTTTGTGTTTATCAACGTGAACAGCTACTGTACTGAACATACCTGGTTTTAGTAAGCCATTCGGATTATCTAAAACAATTCTGGCCTCGAGTGCACTTGTTGAGTCAAGTATGTTGCCGATCTTAGAAATAGTGCCTTTAAATGATTTATCTGGATAAGCAACCGGAATTACATCTACAGGGTCGTTTACATTTACCTGAGGAATATCATTTTCATAAATATTGGCCAGTACCCAAACAGTTTCAAGTGATGAAACGGTAAATAGTGCATTTGTATTATCAGGGCGTACATTTATTCCTTCACTGATTGATTTTGTCACAATATATCCTTCAACAGGAGATACAATTAAGTACTCTGCATTGTTAGCTGTATCGCTCACACCAAATGTTTTCAGGTATGTAGATATTTTATGAACGTTATCCTGTGCTGATTTGTAATCATTCTGCGCTTGCATTACATCTTTATCAGAATACACTTTAGTCTGGTAAAGTTGCTGGGCAATATCCAGGTTTCTTTTAGCCGTTCGTAGCTGAGCCTGGGCCACATCATACTGACCTTCGTAGTCACCAATATCGCCACTTCGCAGTACTGCCAGTACTTGTCCTTTCTTTACATAATCGCCAAGTGAAACATTTACTTTTAACACATTACCACCAGCCAATGCATATACTTGTGCCATGTGATCTCTGTCAAATGAAACCTTACTACTTAGAACAATATCTGTTTTTTCTTCTTCAGTTTTAGCTGTATCAAGCGTAATTTGCTTCATCTGTTCAGCACTTAACTGAACAATATTAGGGTTGGCTTCCTCTGAAGCAGATTCTTGTTTTGCTCTTGAACATCCTGCAAGTATAAGCAGCGACAGCACAATAAGCATTGAAAATGAAATACGTTGCATGGGTTATTTTATTATATCTATGCCGGTTGTATAATTAAGTTCGTGAATAGCGTCGAAATAGTGCATTCGCAGGTTAACAAGATTTGTTTTTCCATCAATATAAGTAGCTGTTTCACTTAAGTAATCGAGCAGGCTTATATATCTTTTTTCATAGTTTTTAAATGCATTATCCATCATGTCTTCCAGGTTCTGTTCGTAGTTTTTATCAATTTGATGTAACTGGCTATTTAACCGGTACAGGTTACAAAAAGCAGTTGTTACCTGGCTTTGCACAGTATATGATATAAGGCTATCATTTAATTGTGCCTGCGATTCTCCGTACTTAGCTGAGGCAACATTCCATTGATTTCTGTTAAAAAAGGGTAGGTCCATACTGGCAGAAACTCCCCAATAAGAAGGCAAAACTGAACCTGCACCAATATTGGACACTCCGAGTGTAAGATCTGGTACTGAAGTTGCATGTTGCAGAGTCAGATTTTTTTCATTGAACTCAACACCCGCATTTGCAAGCATAAGATCAGGGCGATTTTTCCTGGCGCTATCTTGCAATGCAGAATAGGATGGAATAGAAATAGTTTCTGGAAAAGCAATTTTTGCGACAACATATACCTTGCCCGGATAGACAAGCAGTATCCTCAAATCCTCTTCATCACTAAATATAGCTTGCTCACAAGAAACTTCCTGGGCAATTACATCCTGATACTGCGCCTGGAGCCTTATTACATCTTCTCCTGCTGCATTTCCTTTGCTATAAAGTTGTTGTGTAATATCAATCAGGTGGAATATTTTGGTTTCTTCTGCCTTATACATTTTTACTAATTGCTGATTATCATACAGGTCAGAAAAATCGGTATACATCTGGTACTTTAAACTCCTTAATAAGTCAGCTAATTGAAATTGAGCCTGTTTAACACCAACGTTGGCTAATCTGGCTGTAGCGCTATGCCTTCCTCCAATAGTTAGCAATTGTTGTAGTTGTAATGTATTATCCACTTCACCATATGCAGGATATTTATTGTCGAGGAATTTTTTACTTTCCTGGTTGTAAAGCGTTGTACCATAATATAAATTAGGATTATACCATAGCTTAGCTTGCAAATAACTTGCTTTTGCAGTGTTAATATCGTATTGCGACATTAACAAGCTTAAGTTCTTACTAACAAATCTTTGTTCCGCATCGGGTATTGATATTGTAATTGTATCTTGCGAAAACTCCTGCATAACTTGCGAATGCACATAGTTTATTGAGAATACCACTAGGGCAAAAACCAGAATTATTATATGTTTTTTCTCTTTCATTGTCCTATTAAACCACCTGCTTAAACTTTAAGTTCGCTTATTCAAAACTGGCTCCCTGAGCCCTTTTTAATATTGACTTGCAAAGATAGAGGTCACTAAGAATGCTTTATGGATAATGAGATTAGAACTACATTAGAAATAATGAAGTGTTAATTAATGTTAAAGTGTTGATTTTAATGGGGAAACAAGATAAGGAAGGTTGTTCCTTTATTAAGTTCAGAGTCTACATGAATAACACCATTATGAAGTCGTATTATTTTATCGGCCAGTGATAAACCAATACCTGTGCCGGAATGCCCTCCTGCATTGGGTGCACGATAAAATGGAGTGAAAATATTTTTTATTTCTTTAGCAGCAATACCAATGCCATTATCCTGAATGGTTATAATGACTTCATTATCAGTACAGCTAAGACTACAGTAAACCTCTTTATTATTAGAAAATTTAATGGCATTCTTCAATACATTACTAATAGCAATAAATAGTAAGCGCCTGTTACCGTTAATTGTAAATTTCGATTTGTCCTGGGGTAGCTTATATTCCAGTTTTACTTGGTTTGGTTTATCACCCCACTCATCTACTACTTCCCAAAGTACTTCGTCTAACTGAATCTTTTCAAGTTCACTATTATCAATATTTGCCTGTGCCAGTTCAAATAAACTATTGATGAGTTGATTTAGTTTTTCCGACTCTTTAACAATGGAGTGAAGAACGTTTTTATAATCCTCTTTTTCTCTGTCATTCTTCAATGTAATTTCAGCATTTCCAAGTATTGAAGTGAGTGGTGTTCTGAGTTCATGAGAGGCATAGGTAATAAAAGACCTTTGCGTATCAAAAGACTGTTCAAGATGCTCAAGCAAATTGTTAATGGTTATTGATAACTGGTTTATTTCATCATTCTTGTATTTACTTATGGCTAAGCGTTTATTGAGGCTGGTAGCTCTTATTATTTTAACATCATTTATTATTTTAGAGATGGGCTGGAGGGCAATTGTTGCAAAAATTCTACCCAAAAAGAATGTGATGATCAATGAAACAATAAATGAGAACAACATGATCCAGGCAAGGCGTTTAATATTCTGGAATCCTGTGTCATCAATGGCAGATGCTATTACTACGAAGTTACCCGAATTATCTTCGTAATATAAGCCCGCAATCTGCTGGTCACCCATTGTGAAATGTAATTTCTTTTTCGCTATTACATTTTTAATTATTTCTTTTGACCAGTTGACGCTATCTGCCTTTATGAACACGGGTTGATAATTGGCATCATAAATACGTATTACTTCATGCGACAGCACCTGGGGATATTTTTCTACCACTTTTTTAAAGCTTTCAGGCGACATGTTATCCTGTGCCAGGTATAGTTCCCCCATAGTTAAAGCCCGGTCATCAAGTTTTGTGTAAAAACTTTCCTGCCTGTTTTGCCCAACCAGGTAATAAATGCCAATTAAAACAACGCAAAGCAGAACAGCAAACATAAATGTGAATTGCGCTGCCAGTTTGTCCTTAACCTTCATTTTGTGTAATATTAAGCCTGTTCTTTTAAAACATAACCCATGCCAATAACCGTATGAATCAGTTTCTGAGAATGGTTCTTATCAATTTTTGTTCTTAAATAGTTTATATAAACGTCGATGTGATTAGTGCCACGATCGAAATTTATACCCCATACCTGTTCCGCAATGTATTTCCTTGAAAGCACTTTATTGGTGTTGGCCATAAGTACTTCTAATAACACAAATTCTTTAGTTGTCAGCAATATTTCTTTTCCGTTTCTCGACACTGTTTTATTTGAAGAATTTAATTCAAGATCGGCTACTTTATACGTTTTGCCTGATGTGGCTGTTTGCCTTCGGGTCAATGCTTTAATACGTGCCAACAGTTCATCGAAATGAAAGGGCTTTGTCATATAATCATCAGCACCATTCTCAAGCCCGAGCACCTTATCTGTAACTGTTCCAAGTGCAGTAAGCATAAGGATAGGCATGTCTTTTTTATGCTCCCTTACATTACTGCAAATTTGAAGTCCATTTGAACCGGGTAATATAATATCGAGGATCAGAAGGTCGAAATCTTTTTCAATAGCCAATGCCTGCCCTGATTTTCCATCGTGCAAAAGAGTAACTGTATGCTCCTGTTCCTCAAGCCCGGTTTTTATAAAATGGGCTACCTCAGGTTCGTCTTCTATAAGCAAAATATTCATGGCATAAATTTAAGCATAAAAAAACCGCTGCAGTGCAACGGTTTTTTTATGTTTTCATGTGTTGGTTGTAAAATGCTTACTTTACTGCTTTGTCATCTTTCTTTTCAGTTTTCTTCTTGGCAGGAACTTTCTTTACATCTTTTTTATCTTCTTTCTTGGTTTCCTTCTTTTCAGTCTTCTGATCTTGCTTTGTAACGTTGGTTGCAAAAGAAATTCCTGTAAAGAGCACCAGAGCTGCTAATATTATACTCACCTTTTTCATAATTCTGATTTAAATTGTTTGATGGTAGCAAAGATATACAGGTAATATGAAGATAAAATGAAGAAGGATAAAGAAACTTGCTATCAATCTTTTATAATTTTTCCTGCTCCCTTAATTGAGCTTTCGATAACGGGTGATCCTTTGTAATAAACGTTGCCCCTCAGGTAAATTTCTGCTATCAGTAAATTGCTGGTATTAACATAACAATCGCCGGTGGTGGTGGTAGAGATAAATGTGTACGATGTTTTGAGAGTACTTGCATATAAAAAACCCGTACCGCCATTTGCTGTACAAAGTAAATTGTTACTTACCCCATTCAAAGTAACATCTCCGGGGCCGAACATGTGCCCGAGGATAACATTGGTATGCACCATAAGGTTTATATCACCTGAACTTATGGTTTGAACCTGAAGTGTATCTCCGGTAATAGTATCTGCTGAAGTTATACTTCCTGAACCTTCATTTTCAAGATAGGTTACACGTGGCATAGTAATATAAACTGTTAATATACTTTTCTTGTAGCTTCTCAGCCAGTCGCAAATATTATTGTTCTTGAGTGTGAGTATATTGTTCGACACATTGGCGGCAACATTGTGTATAAGGTTGCTTCCTCCCTGGATAATTACTTGTTCGGTATTTCCCATTGAAATAACAACATTAATATCGTCTGTTGTATGAACTTGTTCAAAGTAGGGGAGTACCCTTGTTTCTTCTGACGGATTTCCTGCTGCTTCAAAACAATCGCATACAGGCGCTTTGTGGCACGCCCATGCTACAAAACAGAACAACAGTAGTATTGATATGTAAATCTGTCTTTTCATAATCTGTATCCAAAACCCCATTCTACAAAATCAGCGGCGGCAAAATGGGCCAGTAAAGTAATATTGGCTATTAAATGATCGTTTATGTTATAGCGAATACCGAGCCTATTATATTCATATCCGTGCCCAATGCTTTTGGTATAAAGGTATCCACCTACCTCTAAAGGGAAAGATAGTTTCCATAGACTTAATTCGTATGCGGCTTTAAAACCAATCTGAACATTTTCTAGTTGGTTGTGTATCGGTATAGAGTCTGCTGCAATACTTACAAGATTGGATTTATTGTAGAACAGATCAACACCGCCGCCAACTTTGCTTTTTTTGTTTATGGTGTGGTAAGCTGTATAGGTTAAAGATATTGCGCCATATCGTGCACCTCCCGGGGGCTCAATTTTCGATTCACCAACACCCAGATAGATTTCTTGTGTGATTATTTTGTGGTTAAAAGTATCAGGCTGAGGTGCTATAATTGCAACTTTATGCTCATTAATACAGTATGATAAACCAGTATTAACGGTTAATAGGTTTATACCAAGGTTAGGTGTGTTGAAAGAACCATTTGAACAATGCGTTATGCCGAAACCTGTTTCTAGTCTTAAACTGTTAGAAATATAATAATGATAAGCCAAACGCAGATTTATCATAGCGTTAATGTGCGAACCGATCAATATGTCCTTATGGTTTGTTTCCTGGTTGAAAATAACCGGCAAGTAAACAAGCCCTAACCCGGCTCTGAAGTATAGCCTTTCCTTAGCACTTCTTTGCAAATGGAAATTAACAAATGGGTATAAACCGAACTCATTACCTAATTGTATAGGGTTACCTAATGAGGAATAAAAGAAAGCAATTCCGGTTTCAGCGTAATGATAATCGAGTTGCCATGGTTGAGAGCCAGAAGGCTTATTTAAATAATCTGCTTCAAATCCCGGGCAATGGCCAGTAAGTAATATGGCCATATCTTGTGTATACACCGGCAATATGAACCCATAATGTACATTTACACTTAACCAGGAACCAGTTCGGATACTATCTTGCCCCTTGCTCTTTCCAGTTAATAGCGTAAAGAAAACTATTGCAGCAAGTATGGGTTTAAGCCTCATAATAATTTACCTTGTTGTTTTAACTGAATCGTTAGTCCAACGGAAGCTTTGTACGGTAGTATATACGTCCTTCTTAATAAACTCTAAAACCGGGTCGAGCGAATCTTTATTAGGGGCGCAATAAAAATATAGTGCTCCTCTTATAAAATTTTTGGTGCTATCGGTTAAATAGAACTGAATATTTGAAGCCGCATTCCCCTGAATGTCATAAATAAGTCCATAAATATGTTCTTTAGGGTTTATTACTTCATTTTCATTAATGGCCGATGCTTTTACCTCATGCTTTACGGCGAACATCCGGCATTCGTCCAGTAATTTATTAAGGTTACCGTTTACAACCTTATAACTAAGGTATAGTTTAGCTTTAAAGCGGGGATAAACAATATTTAGCCAGCATGGCTCGGCCGAAGGGTCATCGTCCTTAACTACCTGAGCATAAGTAGGATAGTCAAATGTAAAAGGACATTCAGCGGTATATTTTACATATTGCCTTTCAGGCAGCATAATTCTGAAATACCCGGTTCTTTTTGGAGTATATGTATCATTCTCCATACAAGATGCAAGGCATAAAACACAAAATAAACCTACCAAAGCCTTCATATTGCGGGTATAATATTTATTATACGATTTAGACTGGCAAACTTAAAGAAAAGTACCATAATCTGAAGTTTTCGGATAATTGGCTTTAAAAACTTCAAAATTTCTTATCATAATCAAAAATTGGTATATTTGCCCTGATTAATCAATTAATTTATCTTTTATTATGAACATTTTTGTATCAAATTTGAACTTCAAAGTTCGAAGCGAAGACCTGAAAAACTTATTTCAGCAGTATGGTGAAGTAGTTTCTTCAAAAGTAATCACTGACAAATTCTCAGGAAGATCTAGAGGCTTTGGCTTTGTAGAAATGAAAAACGAATCAGATGGCCAACGTGCTATTGATGAATTGAACGAAAAAGATTACGAAGGCAGAAATATTTCTGTATCTGTAGCTAAGCCGCGTGCTGAAGGTTCTGGCCCTAGTGGTGGCAGATCTAGCCATGGCGGTGGTCATAGCAGACATGATAGCATGGAAGACTAAACAAATACGCTAACAAGCAAAAACGGGGACACTTAGTAGTGTCCCTTTTTTTTGTCCGTTTTTTACTGTTTTACGGGGCTGGTCGGGATGACAAGATTCGAACTTGCGACCTCACGCACCCCAAGCGTGTGCGCTACCGGGCTGCGCTACATCCCGATTTAATACAAAATAACATGAAGGGCTAATTAAATTTATAGGGCCTTTCCTGCAACTAATCAATATTTTACATTGTTTTATGTTGCTATGTTATCTAAAAAATTACTTTTGCAAAAGTATATTTTTTAAAAAATGGCATAATATTTTTTCCGGCCCATGCGCTTTTTATTTTTGTTAACTCTCCTGTTCACATTCTCCCCGGCCGGATTTGCACAGCAGTTTAAGGTTTATGGTTATGTTAAGGATGCAGGCAATGGTGAAACATTACCTGGCGTTAGTGTGTTTGTTGATGAACTTAAACAAGGTGCAGCAACAGATATAAACGGGTATTATACTTTTTCAGTTCCCGAAGGAACATACCACTTGCATGTTTCACTTATAAGTTATAAGGATACTATAATAGTAATAAAGGTAAGTAAGGACATAAAGATAGATGTATCTGTTGTGTCAAATGCCATTAATGCTAAAACCGTAAACGTGGTTGGCTTGAAAGCTAATAACAACGTTGAAAGTGCAAAAATGGGTACTATTACCCTCGAAGCTAAGGACCTTAAAACCATTCCCGTCTTTTTCGGAGAACAGGATATTCTAAAAGTAATACAGCTTTTACCCGGGGTGCAAAGTGCTGGAGATGCTAATACAGGCTTTTACGTGCGTGGTGGCGGGCCAGACGAAAACCTGGTTTTAATTGATGGCGCTACAGTATATAATGCAGGCCATTTATTGGGTTTCTTCTCAATATTTAACTCTGATGCACTTAGTTCCGTTTCGCTTATTAAAGGTGATATGCCTTCAAATTACGGTGGACGTATTTCATCTGTTCTCGACATTACAGCAAAAGAAGGAGACCTTGAGCAGATCCACGCAAGTGGTGGAATAGGCTTAATAGCTTCACACCTTACTGTTCAGGGGCCTATAAAAAAAGACACTGCCGGTTTTATTGTTTCTGCTCGTCGCACCTATGTTGATCTGTTTATGCAAAAACCTATTATTCCTGCTTCCTCAGCGTTTTCGGGAACCAGTTATTTTTTCTACGATCTTAATGCAAAATTGCATTATCGCTTTTCGCCACACGATCAAATATCCGGTACTGGTTATTATGGCCAGGATAACTTCAAGTTCAGTGATGCGCAGGTTGGTTTCAGCACTAAAGTGCCATGGGGTAACGCCATTGCATCTATCAATTGGAATCACATATTCAATGATAAATTATTATCAACCGCGTCATTATCCTATTCAAGCTATACGTTTAGTTTCTCTGGTGCCGAAAGCGGGTTTAATTTTTCGCTCTTTTCCGGTATACACGATTATCATTTTAAAGAAAACATTGATTGGATCCCAAGTAAAAAGAACCATTTCAAGTTTGGTGCTGAGTATACTTTTCATGTGTTTATACCAAGCGCAGTTTCAGCGCAGGAGCCTAATGTGAACTTTAGTACAAGTGATGTAGTTCATTTATATAGTAACGAAATTGGGGTATATGCTACCGATGAATGGAGTGTTTCGGAATTGTTTAAAATAGAGGCTGGCCTTCGCTATTCAATTTTCGAGCAAATAGGACCATTTACTCGTTATAACGAAAACTCACAAGGACAGGTAACAGACACGGTTACTTATAAAAGTTTGCAACCTGTTGTAACATATGGAGGGCTGGAACCAAGATTTTCAGCCCGGTACACGTTGGATGAAAACTCTTCCATTAAAGCGGGTTTTAGTAGAAATTATCAATACATCCACCTGGCTTCTATAAGCGCAATTTCTTTGCCAACAGATATATGGGTGCCATGTACATCATTGGTTCCTCCATCAGTTGGGGACCAATATGCATTGGGTTATTACAGGAATTTCAGAGAGAATATTTATGAGTCTTCAGTAGAAGTATATTATAAACACATGACCAATTTGCTTGAATATAAAGATGGAGTTACCCCTGAATCGGGTATAAGTGCTGACCCGGATGAGAATTTTACGTTAGGTACTGGCCAGGCATATGGTGCTGAGTTTTTCCTGAAAAAGAAAGTTGGGAAATTTAACGGTTGGATCGGTTATACATTATCATGGACAACTGAAAATTTTCCTGACTTGAATAACGGCCAAACTTTTTATGCTAAGTATGATCGCAGGAGTGATATATCAGTAGTTGCAAATTATAAGTTAAGTGACAGATGGACATTTTCAGGTGTGTTTGTATACGCATCCGGTAACGCCCTTACCATGCCCGATGCCTGGTTCATTATTGAAGGCCAGTTAGTGGAGGAATATGGTGAAAGGAATGGATACAGGCTTGCTCCATACAACAGGCTTGATTTATCTGCAACGTACACTACGGATGCAAAAAAACGTGCCATGAGGCACCAGGCTAAATGGGAAGCTGCTAACCCGGGTGCCACTTATGTTGAAAACAGACCAACATGGCAAAAGAACTGGCACACCAGCTGGTCGTTTTCAGTATATAATGTATACAACGAGTATAACCCGTACTTTATTTACTTATCGGTAACAGGTAATGTTTACAATAATACCTTGAACATACAGGCTAAGCAGGTTTCATTATTCCCTGTGTTGCCTTCTATTTCATGGAATTTCGATTTTTAAGGAATGAGAGAATTGTTTAAATATTTCATTTTTGGCTTCATGTTGCTTCTGGCATCATGTTCAAAGAATGTTGCATTAAATGTACCGCCTGCAGCAAACCAAATTGTGGTTGAGGGACATATTGAGCCGAACTCTACTGCTTATTTGTACCTGTCACATAACTTTAATTTTTATGGTACTATTTCTATTTTAAGCATTATCAGTAATGATGTTATACATGGGGCGCAGGTTACTGTATCAGACGGTACAACAATTGATACAATGTATGAAACCAACCCATCATTGGGTTTTTACCAAAATAGAAACTTAAAGGGAATACCGGGAAAAGTATATTATTTGAAAGTAGTTGCACTTGGACAAACCTTAACTGCTTCAACTACACTTTTACCCCCAATTAAGCTCGATTCTGTATGGTTTAAGCCGCAACAAAATTTAGACTCATTGGGTTATTTATGGGCACAAATAAGCGACCCTATTACACAAGGGTCTAATAACAACTATCGTTGGTTCGCAAGGCGTTTAGGAAAAGATAGAGATACTACGTTTGTACCACCTGACCAGTCTGTTTTTAATGACCTTACATTCCGGGGACAAAAATTTCAATTTTTTTATAACAGAGGCTCTGTACCAGGCTCTAAAGCAGCTGACGATACTAACTCTGAGGCAGGTTATTTTGTAAGACACGATACCGTTGTTGTAAAATTCTGTACGCTTGATAATTTAGCCTATAATTTTTATAGTTCATACTATTACCAGGTCGATAATTCCTTTAATCCATTTGGCTCTCCTGCTCCTATAAAAGGAAATGTTACAGGGGCTTTAGGTATATGGTGCGGATATGGTTCATATCTTGATACTGTAGTTTGTAAGTAATACATTATTTTTGCAAGCCGAAAATAAAGCAAGATAATTAATACAATACTATATGGATAATCAAGAACATGTAAAAACCCTTATAATAGGGTCGGGTCCTGCAGGTTATACTGCCGCTGTATATGCAGCCCGGGCTGATATGAAGCCACTTATGATAGCAGGCTTACAGCCAGGTGGCCAATTAACAATTACTACTGAAGTAGAAAATTACCCGGGGTACCCTGAAGGTATTCAAGGCCCGGAAATGATGGAGCACTTTCGTAAACAGGCCCAGCGTTTTGGAACCGATATCCGCTGGTCATATGTAAGCTCGGTAGATTTTTCAAAACCGCCCTTTAAAGTGGTTATGGAAGAAAAAACAACCTTCCTTGCCGATTCCGTTATTGTGGCAACAGGGGCATCTGCAAAATGGTTGGGGCTACCATCAGAACAAAGGCTGAATGGTTTTGGGGTATCGGCCTGCGCGGTTTGCGATGGTTATTTCTTTCGTAAACAAGACGTAGTAATAGTAGGTGGTGGAGATACCGCAGCCGAAGAAGCCACATACCTTGCAAAGCTTTGTAATAAAGTGTACATGATCATTCGTAGAGATGAATTACGTGCCTCAAAAGCTATGCAGCACAGGGTGTTCAATACGGCAAATATTGAAGTGCTTTTTAACACCGAAACACTTGAAATAACTGGCGAAAAAGCGGTTGAAGGAGTACGGATAATAAACAATAAGACCAAAGAGGAGAAAACCCTTACGGTAACCGGTTTTTTTGTGGCCATAGGGCATCAACCAAATACCGAAATCTTTAAAGGCTGGCTCGATATGGACGAACAGGGGTATATAAAAGCCATTCCAGGTTCTACCCGAACCAATATTCCGGGGGTATTTGCCTGTGGAGATGCGCAGGATAAGATCTATCGCCAGGCCGTAACAGCAGCGGGAACCGGATGTATGGCAGCTATAGATGCGGAAAGGTTTCTGGCATCACAAGGCCTGCATTAATTTTTTTTGGTATATTGCAACTATTATTTTCTGTTTTGATCAAGAGGAGTGCCTATATAGTTTTTTTATTGTTTTTTGCAGTTGAAGTTAATGCACAGATTAATTTCAAGGGTCAGGTGCCTCATGCAAAAACGTACGACATCAGGCAGATGTACGACTCAACGTATGGTATTCAGTACTTTGATAAGTTTTGTCCTGCAATGGGTGGCGACTCTACACGAATGAGCCCTCAAGGTTATGCAGCCAGCGGTTGGATGGAAGATAAGTACACAAGTGGGGGCGATATACACAAAGGCTTCTATGCTAATGGGCAACTTACCATGTACACTAATTTTTACCCAAATGGAGCTCCGGAAAGGGAGTACAAACCGGTTACGGAAAGGAAGACTGAGCTAAAGAAATATTTCCCTAACGGAAAACTAAAGTCCGATGTGCAGTTTTTGGACGGTAACTCTATTATATGGCATGATTTTTTTGATAATGGACAGATATCGTACATTGAAGAATATGATAATAAACACGAACGTCTTTTGCAAAGAAGCTCATATTTCAAAGACGGTAAACCGCTATCCATATTCCAGCCGGTTAGCGATAAAAAACCTATACATTATACCAAAATGGAATATTACCCGGGCGGCCAGCTAAAGGAATCGCAGCTAATGTTGTATAGTAGCGATGCGCTTGATTTTGTGAAAGATGGCGAGGACAAGCAATTCGACGAGCATGGCACGCTTGTATCAGATGTAGTGTACGCTATAGGTGAAGTTGACCACACCATCAAGTAGTTTATGAAAAGACTTGGGAAAGCATTTTTCCTTCGGGAGAATGTTGTGAAAATAAGCCAGGAACTGATAGGTAAATTCCTTGTTACTGATTTTGATGGAGAGGTTACTTCCGGTATGATTGTGGAAACGGAAGCATATAATGGTGTTATTGATAAAGCTTCACATGCCTATGCAGGAAGGCGTACCAAAAGAAATGAGATAATGTATGGCGAAGGTGGAAATACATACGTTTATCTTTGTTATGGAATCCATCATTTGTTTAACATAGTAACCAATGTTAAAGGCACACCTAATGCCATTTTGGTTAGGGCTATAGTGCCAAAAGATGGTGTGAAAACAATTTTGCGAAGAAGAAGACTTGAAAAAGTTACATCCAAAGCAACAGATGGCCCGGGAACAACTTCTGAAGCGCTTGGAATAAAGACAATACATACGGGAATCCCTCTATCACAAAAAATGATTTGGGTGGAAGACAGGGGAATAGAATTTACAAAAAAAGAAATAAAGGCTGGCCCGAGGATAGGAGTAGATTATGCAGGTAAAGATGCATTATTGCCATACCGGTTCAGGCTAAATCAAAACATAATAAACAACTACCTATATGAGTGGACTAGCTAAAGTAATACTTAACGCAGGAAAAGAACAGTCTCCAAAGCGGTTTCACCCATGGATATTTTCTGGTGCTATTAACAGAATAGAAGGCACCGTGCAGGATGGTGATGTTGTTGAAGTGTTCACCAACAAAGGTGAATACGTGTGTACAGGGCATATACAAAATGGCTCAATAGCGGTCCGTATATTTTCATTTCAGCAAGTTGTGCCCGATGAATCATTCTGGAAAGAGAAGATAGAGAAAGCCTATAATTATCGTAAAGCAATTGGAATTATAGGGAATAAGGAAACTAATGCGTACCGCCTGGTATATGGAGAAGGTGATGGAATGCCTGGTTTGGTAATTGATTATTACAATGGTTCCGCAGTTATTCAGGCCCATTCAGTGGGGATGCACTCAGAAAAGGAAAAAATTGTGAGTGCCTTGAAGGCAATTTACGGTGATGAGCTTAAATCAGTATATGATAAAAGCAAAGAAAGCCTTGGAGATAAATATAATGAAGGTGTTGAAAATGGATATTTGTTTGGAGAGGATAATGTAAAGCAAGTATTGGAAAATGGAAATACCATAAAGGTGGATTGGGAAGAAGGCCAGAAAACAGGCTTTTTTCTTGACCAAAGGGAGAACCGTAAACTGGTTGGGCAATATGCAAAAGGGAAAAAAGTACTCGATTGTTTTTGTTATGCAGGTGGCTTTTCATTGTATGCATTGAGAGGCGGTGCTTCTGAAGTACATTCAGTAGATAGCTCTAAGACAGCCATTAAACTAACTGACGATAATATTGCATTGAATTTTGGGTCAGGTGCCAAGCAGACTTCTCATGTGGCTGATGCATTTGATTTTTTAAAAGATAATCAGGGACAATATGATATAATTGTAGTAGATCCGCCTGCATTTGCTAAACACAGGGATGCGAGGCACCAGGCAGTAATGGGGTATAAAAGATTAAATGCTTTGGCTATTCAAGGGGTAAAACCCGGAGGCCTCATCTTCACGTTTTCGTGCTCACAGGTAGTAGATAAACCCTTATTTTACGGAGCAATAACGGCAGCAGCTATTGAAACAGGCAGAACAGTAAGGATATTGCAATATTTATCGCAACCCGCTGACCATCCTATAAGTATTTATCACCCTGAAGGAGAATATTTAAAGGGACTATTATTGTTTGTGGAGTAGATTGCTTCCTAAATCGATAAATGCTTGAGTATTTGACTTATATGTTGATTTAGAAAAAAAATAATAACTTAGCTCTACGTTAAATCAACTTTATGAGAAAGTTTGCCTTGGTATCACTATTAACTTTAGTAATAGTTAACTGCTTTTCTCAACGTGGTAAAAATGGCAATCTTACAGTCAGTTCTGCTATTGTTGTAAATGAATATACAACACTTACAGCAGATGCAGCTACAGGAAATACCTCTATAACGGTTGCTAACAGCGGCCTTAATGCTAAAGGAAGATTTGCCGGAAACCTTGCTGCCGGTGACCTTGTTATGATCATTCAAATGCAGGGAGATAGTGTAAATGGCCAACCTGCGGGTGCACCTCCTTATTTCACCCCGAATGTGGGAATACCTTTTGACAGTACCTGGGGTAAAATAACCAAGGTGAATAATTGCGGTAATTATGAATATGCACAGGTTTCATCTGTTCCTAATGGCACCACAATTAATTTAGATTGCGGACTCGTAAATAATTATTCTGATTCAGGCCGGGTACAGGTAATTCGCGTACCACGCTATAATTCTCTTACCATAAATGCTGGTGGATCTATATCATGTGATAAATGGGATAGTGTTAGCGGAGGAGTTGTAGCTATTGAAGTGTTGGGGAATACAATAATAAATGGAAGTATTAATGTTACCGGTGATGGGTTCCGTGGAGGAGCGCTTGACACGAATGGTGCCTCTTCGGGAGTTAATAATACAGCCGCCAATAGAATTGATTACCAATGGGGAAAGGCCAAAGGTGAAGGAGTTGCAGGGTATGGATGGATGTATGACCGATATGGAGGACGTTATTGTAAAGGTGCTCCAGCTAATGCAGGTGGTGGCGGAAATGCCCATAACTCAGGTGGTGGTGGTGGTGCTAATGGTGGAGTTGTTGCAAATTGGATTGATGGAATCGGAAACCCTGATATAACAACAAACGCTGCTTACGTTACCGCATGGAACCTTGAATATACCTGGTTAGGTAGCGTTAATAACAGGTCAGGTGGAGGCAGGGGTGGATATTCGTTTTCTGCAAGCAAGCAAGACCCTACTAAAATACCTCCTACAGCGAATGGTGCACCTAACCAAACGGCCTGGGGTGGCGACTACCGTTCTGCACAAGGTGGATGGGGTGGAAGGCCACTTGATTATTCAACCGGTAAAATTTTTATGGGTGGTGGCGGTGGCGCCGGAGACCAAGATGATAAGGATGGTGGTGCAGGCGGAAATGGTGGCGGATTAGTATACTTGATAAGTTACGGAACAGTAAGCGGTGGTGGGCAAATATTAGCAAATGGGAATAACGGATCACCAAGTGGAGGGGCAGCTCCGGCCTCAAATTCATATAATGGAAAAGATGGTGCTGGTGGCGCTGGCGGGGGCGGTACAGTTATTATTAATTCTACTGGTAATATTTCAGGAATAACTATACAGGCAAATGGTGGAAATGGTGGTAACCAAGTACTGACTGCGGGTGCACTTTATTTCGGGACCATTAATGAAGCTGAAGGACCAGGTGGTGGTGGTGGTGGTGGGTATATTGCTACATCAAATGCGGGTGTTGCTGAATCTGCAGCGGCTGGCTTGAATGGAACTACTAATTCAGCATCTATGACAAAATTTCCACCTAATGGAGCAACTAAAGGTGGAGTGGGTACAACTAATGCGGTTATTAATAACTTTCAGATCGTGGCGAAGAATGACACAATATGTAGTGGACAAACTGCTACCCTGAATGCTTCGCTAACGGGTACCGTACCAGGTGGAACAGCTATTAGTTGGTATTCTACTTCAAGTGGTGGTGTATCAATTGCAAGCGGCCCTTCATATACAACCGGTGTACTCACAAAGGATACTGTCATTTATGTGTCTACCTGCCCGGGTACTTATAGGCAAGCCGTTAATGTTATTATTAGTGGTGGTTCATCTGTAACAATTAATGCACCTGCTACAATATGTGCAGGTAATTCAACAAATCTTTCTGCTTCTGGTGGAACAGCATATTCATGGTTACCTTCAGGTAGTTTAAGTAACCCGGCTATAGCAAATCCTGTTGCAAACCCAACAGTTACTACAACCTATACGGTACATATTACGACGGCTTGTGGTACTACAAAAGATTCGGTTGTAATAACTGTTACACCTTCACCTGTTGTAACCATATCTGCAACATCAACTACTATATGTAACGGAACTTCAACTACACTTAGTGAAAACGGTGGGCTTGGTGGTACAACTTATTCATGGAGCTCAGGTGGCACAAGCACAAGTACAACTGTCAGCCCTGTAATTACTACTACCTATACATTAACTGCGGTAACGGGTACCTGCACCATTACACCAACAAGCGTTATAACTGTAACCCCAACGCCGACTATTACAGCATCGGCTACGCCTACAACAATTTGTTCAGGAGAGTCAACTACATTAAATGGTGGAGGTGCAACGACCTATACCTGGACTCCGAATACAGCATTAAGTGCAACCACAGGTGCCAGTGTTGTAGCTAGCCCCGTAAGTACAATAACATACAGTGTAACCGGAACGGCAGGCGGTTGTAATAGTGCACCGCAAACTGTTGTTGTAACAGTAAATCCGAAACCTTCCGTTACAGTGAACCCGCCATCACCGGGAATTTGCACTGGTGGCAATGTGAACCTTATTGCAAATGGTGCCGCTACATATACATGGACTCCAAATACAGCACTGAGTGCAACTACAGGAGCCAATGTAACTGCAAGCCCGGGAGCTACCACAACTTATACCGTTATAGGAACAAGTGTAGCGGGCTGTACAGATACTACCAAGGTAATTATAACGGTAGCTTCCTCACTTACAGCCGGAATAAACAGATCAGACACTATTTGTTTAGGTGATTCAACTACATTAACCGCATTTGGCGGTAGTACATATTTATGGGGGAATGGATCTACAAATGCATCCATTACCGTAAGCCCAACCACACCAACATCATATTCAGTAACTGTAACAAGTGGTTCGTGCAATGCAACGGCAAGTGCATTGGTAAGTGTTGTTCCGGGACTAAACCCAAAAATTACCGGTAATACCTCTATTTGCACTGGTGGTAATACAACATTGACTGCCAGTGGTGGAAGTAGTTACATTTGGAGTGGTGGCTCAACGGCAACAACAAATATCATTACAGTTTCGCCTGCTTCTACTGCAACCTATTCTGTACAGGTAAGTAATGGTACTTGCAAAGCAACTACTTCAACTGTTGTAACGGTAAATTCACCTCCTGTACCTACTGCAAATGCAAACCCGCAAACTATATGTGCAGGAACAACATCTTCTTTAAGTGCAACAGGTGGCTCAACGTATAGCTGGGCGCCTGCAGGTAGTGTTAATCCGGCAAACGCTGCAAATGCTACTGCAACACCTTTGGTAACAACTGTATATACTGTTACAGTCTCTAAGGGCTCATGTTCAGCAACAGATAGTGTAAAGGTTACTGTTACACCTGCTCCTGCAGGCGCAGTTTGTTGCAATACAACAGTTGTAAATGGCCAGAGTACAGTGTTAGTTATTACCCCAACCGGAGCAGGCGATACTTATGTTTGGACTCCTGCAACCAACTTAACCTGCACAAGCTGTGCAAGTCCAACCGCAACTCCAACAGTTACTACAACATATTATGTAGACATTACAGATACCGAAGGTTGCAGTAAGAAAGATTCTGTTATAATTACTGTTCAGGAAAACTGCGGTAATATATTTATACCTAAAGCATTTTCACCAAATAACGATGGGGAGAATGATGTGCTATATGTAAGAGGAGATTGTATTAAATCAATGGACTTTACAGTATTTGACAGGTGGGGAAATAAAATATTTGAATCACAGGACCCTTCAAAAGGATGGGATGGAAAATATAATGGCCAACCTATGGATGCAGGAACGTACGTTTATTATTTGACCGGCCAAACTATTTATAATAACACCTTTACCCAAAAAGGAAACGTTACCTTAGTCAGATAGTGCTGGATGAATAATGACCTTATAGCATATTACGCAGAAAGAGCTAAGGAGTACGAGAAAATTTATGATAAACCTGAACGGCAAAGTGATTTGTTGGCGGTAAGTGAATTGTTGCAAACCATGTTTGCTTCTAAAGAAGTATTTGAAATAGCGTGTGGTACCGGTTACTGGACACAACGAATAGCTAGAACAGCTAACTCAGTATTTGCAACCGATATTAATCAACCGGTAATTGATATTGCCAAGGCAAAAGTTTACGAAAAGGGTAATGTGACATTTGCACTGGCTGATATTTTCAAGTATTCAGGGAAATCATATAATAGTCTTTTTGGCGGGTTTATATGGTCACACATTAAAAAGCAGGATATCTCCAGCTTTATTGATACGGTACATAGTTTTGTTGAGCCCGGAGGAGTTGTGGTATTTACTGATAATAACTATGTAGAAGATAGCAGCAGACCTATAACTGAAACAGACGAACAAGGAAACACCTACCAGGAAAGGGTATTGGAAAATGGCAAAAAATACAATGTGATCAAGAATTTTCCTGTGGAATCTGAATTTTTTGAGCTTTTAAAGGATAGAGCTGAAGGAATTAAATTCCTGAGCTTTAAATACTACTGGGTACTATGTTACAATCGTAAATAAAAAAAGTGGCTCTAAGGCCACTTTTTCATGTAAGTATACGTTTTTTATTCTTGAGTATCTTCTGTTTCCTTTGTAGCGTCTGGTTTTGTCATAATAGCAACTGCAACAGTTATATATCCCAACATTAACATAATTGGAGCAAGTACCATCCTGCGGCTTGAGAAAAGCTCTTCATTAAATACATTAGGGTCTTTACTGCCACCACCTGAAAGGGTTATGAATCCAAGCACTAAAAGAATAATACCAGCTATAAGAATGGTATAGTTCTTTTTGCCGAAAGCAAATTGCATTTTAGGTCCGTCTGTTTTTATGTCTTTAGTTGCCATAACAAGTATAATTAGATAAAATAAGTTCTAGCGGCAAATGTATAAAAAAATCAGTTTTGTCAATGTTTCCGATATTCATTAATACATTTGTAAAATGAAAAGGTTCATAATAAGCTTATTTGTGATTTTTCTCTTGTTTTCAGCCCTTTTAGTAGGCTGCCTTAAACCATGGTGGACATTTGACAGATATACTGCACCGGTTGCGCCCGATTATAGCCATAATGATATGTGGGCATGCCTTCCCTGGATGCATAATGCATCCGATACAGTCCCTCCAGGGTCAGGGCTAAAGGATGATCAGGTTAATGCCAAGGTTGATGTGTTCTTTGTATATCCAACCCTTGACCTAAGGACAACCCATTGGAACGCTGATCCAAGTGATGGCTTATTGAACAAAATAATTGAGAAAACATCCATAAGGTCGCAGGCAGGGGTTTTTAATGGCTCATGCAGAGTTTTTGCTCCCAGATACAGGCAAGCAGTATTTGCCTCATTTTTTGATGATAAAGGAGATGGAACAAAGGCTTTAACGCTAGCCTATGGTGATGTGGAGGCAGCTTTTCGGTACTATATGAAACATTATAATAATGGCAGACCGGTAATTATTGCCGGGCATAGCCAGGGTTGTTTGCATGCTCTTCATCTGGTTAAAGAATTTTTTGACACAACTGCTTTGAAGAAAAAATTAGTGGTCGCCTATCTTGTCGGCTTTAAGGTTACTAAGGATTCACTTAAAGAATTGAAACCTTGCGATTCAGCTAAGCAAACAGGTTGTTATGTTACCTGGAACACGATCTCAAAGGATGGTTTTAATAATACCTCTGCCAAATATTTCAGTGGAGTTTGTATAAACCCCTTGAGTTGGAGACAAGACAGTAACTACATGGCTTCGGTGTATAATTTGGGAAGTGTAGATTATAAATTTGGTGAACTAGATAAACATGAAGCAGGTGCTGTGTGCCGTAATGGCCTTTTAGTGGTGGATAGTGTTGTGAACAATATGAAATATAAGCCGCTAAGAGGTAGCTATCATGTTTTTGATTATAATTTGTTTTATATGAATATAAGGGCAAATATTGCTGACAGGGTGAATGAATACTTCAGGACCCACCCTGATTCGTTGAGCCGGTAGTTATATTCTTATTCCGATTATAAGCACATCATCTACCTGTTCAAGTTCTCCTTTCCAATCCTGAAAGGTTTTTTCCAATTTCTTACACTGTTCATCTAAAGAGGTATTGCTGAAGCCGATCAATAATTCCCTTAATTGTGAATATTTGAATTTTTTGCCTTTAGGCCCACCAAACTGATCGGCATACCCATCAGAGAATAAGTAAACGGTGTCTCCTTTATGTAATGTAACATTTCGTTCAGTAAATGGTGATAGGGTATCTCCATGAATACCTATAGGTAATTTATTAGCAGTGATTTCTTCAAAGGTAGCTACTTCATTATTTTTCCGAACGATCCATAAGGGGTTATTTGCGCCTGCAAAATGCATAGTTACTGAGCCATCAGTAGCTGGTTTTTCAAATACGCATAGCGAGGCATCCATTCCATCTTTTTGTTCGCCCATATTACCCTTTTGCCTTAGTGCACTAATAATACCGGTCCGAACGTCAGTCAATACTTCTGAAGGCTTTGTAAGGCCTTTTATCTTCACTGCCTCATTAAATAACTCGGCGCCTACCATACTCATTAATGCACCCGGCACACCATGCCCGGTACAATCGGCTGCCAGAATATACCGGAGTCCTTTAGCATTACTTATCCAGTAAAAGTCTCCACTAACAATGTCCTTAGGTTTCCATAATACAAACGAATCAGGGAAAAGCTCTTTTACATGAGCTGTTTCAGGAAGAATGGTTTGTTGTATCTGGCTGGCATATTGTATAGAATCTGTCATGTCCTTATTCTTCTCTTCAACAATCAGCTTTTGTCTTTCTATAACTACTTTTTGCCTGCGTATGATCTTTAATCGTGAGGCCAATACGAACATAAACCCGGCAAGGAATAAAATACCCAACGATATGGCCGCTATAATAATATGTTGTCGTTTCAATTCTTCATTGTGCGCCAGTTCTTCCTGTTTTTGTTTTTCCTGTTGCTCAATTTCTTTTTTCTGGTAGTCGTATTTCAACTGCGTCCGCAAGGCCTCTTTCTCTGCTTTTTTGTTGTTCAGGCTATCAGTAGTCTCTTTGTACAGCACATACATTTCGTATGCTTTTTTATAGTCACCCATGCTTTTGTATAGCCTTCCTGAATAGTCTGCCAGCCGCGCAGTAAGCGACTTATACTTCAGTTGGTTGGCTATTGCAAAAGCTTTTTCAAAATACTTCTTGGCACTATCTGTTTTATTTTTTTGCGTATAAATAACGCCTATGTAACTCATTGCGTAAGCAATACCTTCTTTATCATTTAATTCGATATATGCTTTCAGGCTTCTATTCGCATATGCAAATGCTGTGTCGAGCTGCCCGATTTTTTCGTAGCAAGATGCTAGATTGTCGGTTAACAGTGCATATTTCGCTTTGCTTTTGGCTTGTTTTGCATACTCTAGGGCTTGCGTATAATAGCTAATAGCATCAGTATACTTACCTGCCTGACTTTTTATAGTAGCCAGGTTATTCAATGAAGTTGCAATACCTATTTTATCATGTATTTTCATCCGTATGTCTAAACCTTCTTTATAGTACTGTATTGCCCTTACTGTATCTTCTAATTGCTGGTAGGCATACCCAAGGCTATTAATGATTGTAGATATTCCATCAGAATCTTTTATTTCCTTACGTAAGGTCAATGCGGTATCATAATAGTGAATGGCGGTATATAGATCACCTTTTTCGGTGTTCATATATCCCATATTGTTATATGCCTGCCCGAGGTCTTTCTTTTTGTCTATAATTCTGAGTAAGTCTAAGGATTTTTTTTCGAGCTTCATTCCTTTATCAGGGTCATCAGTAACAAAATAGAGATATCCTAATCCACCACAAGCTTCAGCTTCATAATAAATAAGCTTAGCTGTGTATTGTTTGTTAACCGGGTAAAGAGAATCGTGCTGAAGTAGTTTATCAGTAATTTGAAGTGATTTTACTAATGTTTTTTTAGCACTGTCAATGTTCAGCCTATATAGAACTTCGACCATATTCAAAAGTGTCCATACTCTTGAGGTATCATTTTTTGCAACAGAATACACTTTGCTGAGGCTATCCAACGTTGGGTCGGTTGCTTTGCTAAAGCTAACAACTGACATGAAAAGAAATAAAAAAATGTAAGTATACCTATGCTTCATTCAATGGAATTGCCTGTTTATTATCCAAAGATAACAGTATTGAGTAAAAACGAGACGAATTTACTTTGCCTGGTAGGCGCCCAGGTCAGAAGGGCAGTTTCTACCTACAAAGTTAAGGTCGTTTGGATAGTGGTTATCTGTACAAACAGTATCAGCGCCCCAGCCCGATAATTGTGAGCCGGTATGTATTTCGTAGTCATCGGCTGCTATGTTATAAAATGGTGGTGTAACATTTATAATTGAATCATTGAAATGGTACCTGTTCACAGTACTTAACTTGGTTAACAGGTTGCAGTTTTCGAAATAATATTTAAATGAATCCTGGCCGTGACTGGAGTCAAGTTGTAATTCTTCGGTTAAACTGCCAGTCACTATGCAGTTTCCGAAGAATGCTTTAGTTAAAGGCCTTGCATGATAGACTCCATTAATATCCTGATACCAATTATTAACTAGCAGGGTAGGGGTTTGACGCTGGCCGTAACTCCAATAGTTTGCAAATGTACATTGGGCAAATGAGTAGTTTCCACCAATACTCAGGTCAAGGCAATAATACTGGCAATCTGCAATTACATCATCATCTCCTACAATAAAGCTTCCTTGCCCTAATAGCCCAACCTGGCTCATGCTTTTAATAATGGTATGGTCAATACTAAGGGTTGGTACGGTGCCTGTTCCGCCAACCGTATCAGCTTCAACTCCGGTGGTACCATTTTTTATAACAGCCCAGCTTATTTTGTTATTTATACTACCGGCTGATAGTAATATTTCTCCCCATTGTCCTGGTTGTGTTGAATATGCAGGCTCAAGCCTATCACCTTGCACTACAACTGGATTGGTGTTATTACCTTGTATTTGTAATGAGCCATCTTTATATACCCAAAGCACTCCATTATTATGCATGTATACTTTAGTACCGGGTTCCATAGTGAGTGTGCAAGCTGAGTCTACAACCAGATATCCGAAAATAACGTGTGGTTTATCATTGGTCCAAATTGAATTACAAGGTACTATTGAATAGGCAGGGCCGACCTTAGGGAATACATTTGGCCTATAGAAATAAGCGTCCTGCCCCCAGGCAATAAGGTCAACATATTGTTGGTTGCCATTAGTAGTGAACTGAAGGGAGTCCTCAATAACTACTGGGTTGTTTACATTGTTTGGGTTAATGGTTACGGTAACAAAAACAAAAATACTATCGTTGGCGGGTATGGTAATATTGCTGAATGAGGTTCCTGCTATCCCATCTACATTAATCTTAAATGGAGATGTATAGCTGCCTACCAGGTTTATTGAAGAAATTTTGATAGGCTGGTTATGGTTATTATGAATGGTGAAATACTGAAAAGCAGAGCCTATAGTTGTAAATACGGTATCAAATAACACCTGGTTTTGAGAAAAATTAAGTTTGGCCGAAGAGCTAGTTAATAGTGTATCCTTTTTGCATGAAAAGGAAGCCAGGGCAATTGCAATAACCAGTAAAATATAGTTTACTGCTTTACTTGCTTTATAATGTAAGTTGTTAAAGTGCAAAATACGTTTTATGTATAGTTAAGAGAACGTATTTAAATAGGTTTTGGTATCTAAGACCTTAGGATTTCTTTCTGCGGTTAAGCTCATCCCTTATTTTGGTGGCTCTCTCGTAATCTTCTCTATCAATAGCCTTTTGTAAAAGATCCCTCAGTTCTTCCAGCGATTTCTTCTTAAAGTCATCGTCTTCCTTTTCTTTGGCAATAGGCTCTTTGGTTTCTTTCTTTTCAGTAACAGCAGGGGTACCTTCTTTGCTTTCCTTTTCTTTTACGAGGTCCTCGTCCATTATAATACCAGCTGAGTTCAATATAAACTCGTAGGTAAATATAGGGCAATTAAAACGTACTGCAAGGGCTATAGCGTCTGATGTACGGGCATCAATTTCAACTTCGTTATTATCGCGGGCACAGATAAGTTTTGCGTAAAAAATACCTTCAACAAGGTTATAAACTATTACTTCTTTAAGCTGTATTTCAAAGGTCTCGGCAAAATTCTTGAATAAGTCATGGGTAAGGGGTCTGCTCGGCTTCATGTTTTCCATTTCAATGGCAATGGCCTGTGCTTCAAAACCTCCTATTATAATGGGTAATCTTCTCTTGCCTTTTGCTTCGTTCAGGATAAGGGCATATGCGCCTGATTGGGTCTGGCTATAGGATAATCCAACTATGTCGAGCTTAATTTTTTTCATACATCTATCGCCTCTCCGTCATTTAATTACGAAGATACCAATTTTTATTTTAGTGAGAAGATTTCAATTTTTTAACAGCCTCGGTAAGTTTTGGCACCACCTGGAAGGCATCGCCAACTATCCCATAATCAGCTATTTTAAAGAAAGGGGCTTCCTTATCACTATTAATGGCTACAATTACTTTTGAAGAGCTGATACCGGCCAAATGCTGTATAGCTCCTGAAATACCTATAGCAATGTATAAGTTAGGGGAAATGGTAATACCTGTTTGCCCTACGTGTTCATGGTGCGGCCTCCAGTCCATATCGGCTACCGGCTTGGAACAGGCTGTGGCTGCTCCAAGAGCATCTGCCAGCGCTTCGATCATACCCCAGTTTTCAGGGCCTTTCATACCACGCCCCGCTGATACTACTAATTCAGCTTCAGTCAATACTATTTTGCCCGATGTCTTCTTCACTTCAGTTACCTTGGTATCAAAAGCTGTATCAGGTATTGCAGGTGCAAATACTTCAACTGCTGCCGTAGTTGCATTAGTAGCTATATGGTGCGAGTTAGGCGATAAACCAATTATTTTAATGTCAGATGATACCTGAACATCGGTAAAGCCTTTACCAGAGAAACATTTTTTCTTAACCACAAATGGTTCAGCACTTGCGGGTAGAGTTGTTGCATTTGCAACTAAACCACCCTTGAGTCTTGCAGCCAGCCTTGGTGCAATTGACTTACCTGTATATGTATATGAGAATACAACATACTTTGCGGCCGCCTTAGTTGCAGCTTCAGCCACAGCTATTGTATATGCGCTGGCACTGAATGATGAAAGCTTATCGTTATTTATATGAAGAATGCTGGCACAGCCATATTCTCCTAATTTCTTTAACTCGTCATCGGCAACATTACCAAGTACGACTGCGGTAACAGTTCCACCTGTTTTTTGTGCTAATTCAAAAGCATAAGTAGCAGCTTCAAATGAAGGCTTCTTAAATTTTCCGTCCCAGGTTTCTGCAAATACTAATACTGACATAATATGGATATTGTAAAGTTCTTAATTAAATTACTTTGGCTTCAGTGTGTAGCAAATTGATCAGTTCTTCCGGATGCTCAGCATCAATCATTTTGCAAGCTGTTTTCGCCGGTGGATTTTGGTGGGACAACGAAGCAGTTGGCTTATCAGCTACTGTCGGTTCAACCACTTTAAGCGGCTTGGTACGTGCACTCATAATTCCACGCATGTTAGGTATACGTGGCTCTGCCATGTCCTTTTGTGCACTGGCAGCGAAAGGTATAGACACAGAAACAGTTTCTTTTCCGCCATCAATTTCTCTTTCTAAGGTAGCTGTAGTGCCTGCAATATCAAGTTTAGTTGCTACCGCAACCGATGGAATACCCATTAACTCAGCAATCATGCCCATTACCTGGCCACTGTTATAGTCAATTGATTCGCGGCCTGTAAGTATAATGTCATATTTTTCTGCTTTTGCAATGGCAGCAATTTCACTTGCTACAAAAAGAGCATCAACCGGTTCTGCATTAACTCGAATAGCATCGTCAGCACCAATTGCAAGCGCTTTACGTAACGTAGGTTCGGTGGTTGCAGTACCCACATTTATTACCGTAACGGTTCCACCTTGTGCTTCCTTTATTTCAAGGGCACGGGTAAGGGCCATTTCGTCGTATGGGTTTATAATAAACTGAACACCGGCCGTATTAAGAGCCTTACCATCAGGGGTAAAGGTGATCTTTGTGGTGGTGTCTGGTACGTTACTTATGCAGACTAAGAATTTCATAGGAATGTATTGACTTTATGTGTTTTTACCTAGATTATTTATAAGACGGGCAAAAGTAATGATTTTTAACAGACATAAAACGTGATTAGGAACTATATAAAGAGGATAACTTATGAGGTTGAAGACTTGCGACAGAAGCCCGTTTTTATCCGATTTATATATGGAATTGTCAGATAATGATATATATTTGGGTTTTAAGTTTCATCCTTAGCTGAAATAACCCCCTTGTAATGTATGGCCGGCGGCGATTCGTTTGTATTTAAGCAGTTTATAGTTAAGCAGAATAAGTGCGCCATGAAGGTAGGCACCGATGCTGTTTTGCTGGGCGCATGGGCCGATCTGCCCTTATCTGGGCAAATACTTGATATAGGTGCAGGCACGGGTATTATAGCTATTATGCTTGCACAACGGTCAATTGCTGAGATAGATACAATAGAAATAGATGAGGATGCTTTTAACCAGGCGGTAGAGAATTGCAGTAATTGTAAATGGAAGGACAGACTTAACGTACATCATATTTCATTCCAGGATTTTGTAAGTGATGGTCTGAAAAAATACGATGCTATTGTTACGAACCCTCCTTATTTTTCAAACTCGTTAAAGGCATCATCCGAATCACGTACTACAGCAAGGCATACGCATACACTTACTTTTGAAGAACTGATTGATGGAATAAGGTCATTATTAAGGCCCAAGGGAATGTTTGCTACTATTCTTCCGAGTAAGGAAGCTGAAGAGTTTATTGAAATAGCACAAAACAACGAACTCTACCTGTCTAAAATAATGAGGATCAAAACTACAGAGTCGAAACCAGCTAAGCGCGTACTAATGCAGTTTGTGTTTGAAAGAAACCGGTTTTTCGAAAGCACATTGGTCATAGCGAATTCTGATAATTCATATACTTCCGATTACAAACATCTTACCCGCGATTTTTATCTCGGGTTCTGAGGCATTCTCTTTATTACTTTTGTAGCTGTGAGGTATTTCATTAAAATATCATTTACAGGTACCGATTATCATGGATGGCAAAGCCAGACCAATGCAGATAAAACCGTGCAGGCAATTTGTGCTGCTGCGCTGGAAAAAATATTGCGCCACTCGATAAGTTTACAAGGCGCAGGGCGTACCGATGCAGGTGTGCATGCAAAGGAATTATATGCCCACTTCGATTCGCCTAAAGAAGATCTGGTTGAGAAAAAAGAAACCATGCTCTACAAGTTTAATTCTGTCATTCCTTTTTCCATCGCATTTAATGATATTGTTGCTGTAAAGCCAGATGCGCATGCCCGGTTCGATGCAAGGTCGAGAACTTACGAATATGTTATTACAACCCGGAAGGATCCGTTTTTGATAGGTTTTGCTATGTTCTATCCACATGAGTTAGATGTAAAGAAAATGAATGAAGCCGGGCGCTTGTTAAAGAACTATAAGGAGTTTTCGAGCTTTAAAAAAACACATACACAAAACAAGACTGATACCTGTACTATTAAGCATGTCCATTGGGAAGCAGAAGATGAGAAACTGGTATTTACAATTACTGCTGACCGCTTTTTACGTAATATGGTTCGTGCTATAGTTGGCACTATGATAAATGTAGGAAACGGAAAATGTTCAGTTGATGATTTTTGTCGTATTATTGAAAACAAAAACCGTTCGCATGCAGGGGCTTCGGTTCCGGCCTGCGGATTATACTTAACTAAAATAGAATATCCGGCTAAAGTATTTTTATAGAGGAATATGTATAAAGCATTGATCAGGCCCATTCTCTTCATCACTTCACCTGAAGTAAGCCATGCGATAACGATCCGTTTATTGAAAATTGTTTGCGCTATTCCAATTGTAAATTCAATAATTAAAAGTGCATTTACCTTAAAGGACCCTTTATTGGAAACTGAAGTAGCCGGAATAAAATTCCCTAACCCGGTTGGCCTTGCAGCAGGCTTTGATAAGAACGCCACTTTCTTTCATGAAATGGAATACCTGGGATTCGGTTATGTTGAGGTGGGTACGGTTACACCATTAGCTCAACCCGGTAATCCTAAACCACGTTCATTCCGCTTGCCAAAAGATAAGGGGCTGATAAACCGTATGGGATTTAATAATGATGGTGCGGCAGCAGTTGCAGAACGATTAAAAAAGAGAAAGGATAAGATTGTAATTGGCGGGAACATTGGTAAGAATAAAGTGACTCCGAATGAAGAAGCTTTTTCAGATTATGAAAAATGTTTTGATGCCTTGTTTGAGTATGTAGATTATTTTGTGGTGAATGTAAGTTCACCCAATACGCCTGGGTTGCGCAGCTTACAGGACAAGGAGCCATTAAAAAAAATATTGTCTGGCTTACAATTAAAAAATAAAGCGAAGTCAAAGAGCAAACCCATATTTCTGAAGATTGCCCCAGATTTAACAAATGATCAATTGAACGATATTGTTGACTTGGTGAATGAATGTGCCATTGCAGGTGTGGTTGCAACCAATACAACACTATCAAGAGAGGGACTTAAGAGTGAAGGAGTGGAAGCAATTGGAGCAGGTGGATTGAGTGGTGCCCCTGTAAGAAAGAGATCTACTGAAGTAGTGAAATACCTGGCAGAAAAATCGAAAGGCGCATTTCCTATAATAGCATCCGGTGGAATACATTCTACTGCAGATGCATTAGAGAAATTAGATGCCGGTGCTGTAATGATCGAATTATATACAGGTTTTATATACGAGGGGCCTATGCTGGTTAAGCGAATTAACAGAGAGATACTAAAACGCAAACAACAAAAGAGGAAATAGGATGATTTGCTTCCCAAATGCTAAAATAAATATTGGACTACGTATCCTGGAAAAGAGGCCTGACGGGTATCATAATATCGAAAGCATATTTTATCCGGTTGGTTGGTGTGATGCCTTGGAGGCAATACCAATGGGAGGGTCTGGTAAAATTGAATTGCATCTTTCGGGTATTCCTGTTCCCGGTAGAACGAATAATGACAACTTGTGCGTTAAACTATACAAGTTACTGCTGAAGAAATACAAACTTCCTTCATTGAAGGTTTGGTTGCATAAAACCATTCCAATTGGAGCGGGTTTAGGTGGTGGATCTTCAGATGCGGCGCATTTTATGAAAATGCTGAATGAAATGTGTGACCTGAAACTTTCAGCAGATGAGATGAAAGAGTATATAGGCTCCTTGGGAAGTGATTGTGTGTTTTTTATTGAAAATAGACCAGTGATTGCATTTAATAGGGGAGATGTAACGGAGGCAATAAACCTTGACTTGAGTAGTTATCACATTGCATTAGTATATCCCGATACACAGATAAGTACACCTTTTGCATACAGTTTAGTTAGCCCGAAGCAGTGTGAAGACTCGTTGAAGAATATTGTTGATGTAAATATTTCAAGCTGGAAGAATTGTGTTTTTAATGATTTTGAAGAGCCGTTGTTCGCCAAATTCCCGGTTATTGCAGAGGTGAAAGAAAGTCTGTACAAGCAAGGTGCACTATATGCAGCTATGACAGGAAGTGGCTCTGCTGTATACGGAATATTTGATAAGAAGATTGATATTGCAGGCAAGTTCCCGCATTATAAAACATGGTCAGGTGAATTAAAGCCACAACAATGAAATACATTTATTCACTTGGCATACGATTTTATGGTTTTGCAATTTTAATTGCGAGTCTTTTTAATGATAAGGCCCAAAAGTGGAGGAACGGACGTAAGGATATTTTTGAAAATCTTAAAAAAGCATTTCTTCAAAATCAATCACCTGTTATTTGGTTTCACTGCGCATCGTTAGGCGAATTTGAACAAGGAAGACCGGTAATTGAAGAATTTAAACAGAAATATCCGAATTATAAAATACTGCTTACTTTCTTTTCTCCATCAGGGTACGAGGTGCGGAAAAATTATACCGGTGCCGATTTTATTTTCTACCTGCCATTAGATACCAATAGTAATGCAAAGAGGTTTATTGAAATTACAAAGCCAAGCATTGCAGTATTTGTCAAGTATGAGTTCTGGTTTCACTTCATTAACATTTTGAAAAGAAAAGGCATTCCGACTTATCTTATTTCAGCAAAGTTCAGAGGCGATCAGTATTTCTTTCAATGGTATGGGGCATGGTTCAGGAAACAATTGAAGGTATATAAGAAGATATTTGTACAGGATGCTGAATCTGAACACTTATTACTGAATGCAGGTGTTACGCAAGTAATATCAGCAGGTGACACGCGTTTCGATAGAGTAATAAGTATAGCTGAGCAAGTAAAGCCTGATGCACTTATTGCTGCTTTCAAAGGTAATAGTAAACTATGGATTTGTGGCAGTACATGGGAAGAGGATGAAGGCCTTATTTACGGTGTGTATAATAAGTTAATAGCTGCAGGCCAGAAAATAAAATTACTTCTGGTGCCCCACGAAATAGGAGAGAAGCATATCGCACAACTGATGGAAAAATTTCATGCATTGAAATATTCAAGTGCAACTGCTGAACAAGCTGCAAATGCAGAAGTAATGGTTGTAGATAAAATGGGCTTACTATCTTCTCTCTACCAATATGGAGATGTAGCTTATGTAGGCGGCGGCTTTGGTAAAAATGTACACAACCTACCTGAAGCTGTAGTGTTTGGTATTCCGGTAGTATTTGGTCCGAACTATCATAAATTCAACGAAGCAATTGATCTGATAAAACTGCAAAGCGGTTTTACTATTAAAACGGAAGATGAATTGTGTCAAAAGATCGGACACCTTTTCAGAGATATGGACTATTGTAAATGGTGCGGTAATGCAGCCAAAGCATATATTTATGATGGAAGAGGGGCTACCGGTAAAATTATTACTGAACTGGCTACGGTTGCAAAGTCTTAATTTCCCATCGGGTTATCAACCTTAGGGCAAACATCTTTAGGAATTCCATCGAAGAAATATTTCAAGCCAATCCGTAACTCATATCCTCTGTAAATAAAATCGGTAGGATAAAAACTGCCACCTGCAGGGTCTCCGTTATAGTGATACGAAACCATCAGGTCATGATTATACAATACCTCGGCAAATGGGCGTAATGCATTTCTCCATGTCAGTTCAGCACCAATGCCAATAGAGCCGGTTACGTGAAATTTATAGAAGGCATCGTATTGAGGTTGATAGACTCCTGCACTTCTGTTTAGTAAATATTCTACCCTAGGTCCAATTAAGAAATAAGGTATAAAGGTGGATGTTTCTGCTTTGAAGTTTACTTTCAGGTAATTATTCAATGAAATGTAATTTGTGCGGGCTGCAGTTTTTTTGCCTGCCGGTACATATAGCAGTTCGGTTGTACCCAATTGGTTGTACCCTAATTCAATTCTCCACCTGTAAACAGGATGATGAAAAAGCTCGGCAAGTATGGCAGCATTAAAGCCTAATAAATATCTTTCCTGAGCTAATGGCCCTTCCTGCGGGTTAAATACATCTTTGCCATATGTAATTCCTCCGGCAATGCCTAATGCACTTAAAATCTTCTTTCTGCCTTTTGAATCATGCTTTTCGTATGCATATTGCCCTTGAGCCGTAAATGCTATAAAACAAATTGTCAGAAGTATAAAACAAGTCTTCTTTATCATACACTCATTGCTTCAGCGGTGGGTACAATTTTTTTAGCCAGGCCTTGTAATACTTTACCCGGGCCTACTTCATAAAATATGGTGGCTCCATCAGCACTCATCCGTTGTATGGTTTGCGTCCAGCGAACGGGTGCAGTTAATTGAGCGATCAGGTTTTTCTTTATTGCGCTTGGCTCGGTTTCAGGTGATGCGTTTACATTCTGGTAAACTGGGCAAATAGGTTTATTAAATGCAGTCGCTTCAATAGCCGCAGAAAGTTCAACCTGTGCGGGTTGCATTAAAGGTGAGTGGAAAGCGCCACCAACAGGCAATATTAAAGCACGTTTTGCGCCTGCTGCTTTAAGTAATTCGCAGGCTTTGGTTACAGCAGGTATACTACCTGAAATAACAAGTTGACCGGGACAGTTGTAGTTTGCACAAACAACCACATCATCTTTTATTGAAGCGCATATCTCTTCAACCTTACTGTCTTCTAGCGAAAGTATAGCAGCCATAGTTGATGGAGTAGCCTCGCATGCTTTTTGCATAGCCATAGCACGTTTATATACTAAGGTCAGTCCATCTTCAAAACTAATTGCCTTGGCAGCGGTAAGTGCAGAAAATTCGCCGAGTGAATGTCCTGCAACCATATCAGGAGTGAATTTATCGCCCAGTGTTAAGGCAAGTACTACCGAATGAAGAAATATAGCAGGCTGTGTAACTTTGGTTTGTTTCAGTTCCTCATCAGTTCCCTCGAACATTATATCGGTTATACGGAAACCAAGGACAGTATTGCCTTTTTCAAATAATTCTTTTGCCATTGGTAAGCTATCATAAAGGTCCTTACCCATGCCCTTGAATTGTGATCCTTGCCCCGGAAAAACATATGCTTTTTTCATAACGTATTGTTGTGTTTACTGTGCGAAGGTATGCAAAACGGAAAATAAAACTGAATGGTCAATACCTAATTTATTAATAGAGTAATGAACATATCAACTATCTATTATATAACCATTTGTTAAAAAAAGTTAAGCCAAAAATTCTTGACCTTTTTCGCACATATCCCTGATATACATACAACTTAAGTTTGCTGTAACAAAATGAATGGCTTAACCGTCTTACGACAAATAATGCAGAAATGAGAATATTTATCCCTCTACTTATTTTATTATTCTCAGGCTGGGAAGGCGCATTTGCACAAGCTATCGGAAAGATTGACCTGAAGGTAACCGATCAACAGCAAAAACCTATTGATGGTGCATTAGTTCAACTAATAAAGGCAAAGGATTCATCTATGGCAATATATTCAATCGCTGACCAGAACGGAGCTATTGAATTTGCAAGTGTGGCAAAAGGAAGTTATTTGATATACATAGCTCAAGCGGGTTTTGAGAATTATTATTCACCCGTTTTTACTATTGATAGTGCGCATTTACAAATTAACATGTCTGATGTAGTGTTAAAATCAAAATCGTTAAATGAGGTTACTGTGGTAGCTAAAATACCCATGATACAGCACTTTGCTGATAAAACCGTTCTTAATGTGCAAAACAGCCCTTTAACAGCAGTCGGTAATGTTTTTGATGTAATACAGCATTCGCCAGGCGTGCAGGTTGACCAGAACGATAACATCAGCCTGATGGGTAAATCCAATGTGCAAATAATGATTGATGGAAGACCGGTTGCAGTTTCAGGAAGTGAGCTAACCAACATACTTAAAAGTATGCCTGCTGAATCGATAGATAAGATTGAGTTTATAACCAACCCTTCAGCGAAATATGATGCAAGTGGAACAGCAGGAATTATAAATATTATACTGAAAAAAGATAAGCGTATAGGAGCTAATGCTACCGTATATGCAGGTTATGCCCAGGGAATATATCCCAGAACAAATGATGGCTTCAGCTTCAATGATCGCACGAAGAAGTTTAACCTGTTCGGAAGCTATAATTATTCGTACCAGGGTAGTGTGAACATTATAACATTCCATACTAATTTTTATAATGGCAATCAATTCCAAAGCAGTACCGCGCAATACGAGTATTTAAAGACTCCTAGCATTGATCATACTGCGAGATTAGGCGCGGATTTTTTTGCTTCAGATAAAACTACTATAGGGTTTATAGCCGACGTGGCAGTTTCTAAGTTTATGCCTTCAGAAAGTACAACCACAAATGAGTATGACAGCCTTAACAACGAAAAATCGTACGACCTGACAACTAGTAACTCCCCAAATACAACATATAATTACGCCCTTAACCTGAATATGAAGCATACGTTCGATTCGACCGGAAGAGAATTACTGGTAAATGCTGACTATGCTACCTATAATTCAATCGGGTACCAAAATATAGCTACTAATTATTTTAACCCTGATAATTCCGAAATAGGAGGAACTTCATATTTATACGGGTACCTGCCAAGTTTGCTGAATATATATTCTTTAAAGGCAGATTATGATGGCCAACTGGGTAAGAAAGGTTCATTAGGTGCAGGTGTTAAAACAAGTTATGTAAGCACCGATAATAACCTCAATATATATGATGGCCAGAATGCCATGGCTCCTGTTGATACAAACCAAAGCAACCACTTTATATATTCTGAAAATATTAATGCAGGTTATGTAACATATAACCGGACTATGGGAGCATATAACTTTCAGGCAGGTTTAAGGGCGGAACAAACAATAACAAAAGGTGACCAGGTTACAACGGGACAAACTTTTTCACGCAATTTTACCCAGCTATTCCCTAATGTATCGGTGAACGATTCACTTTCTCCGAATAACCAATTAGGCCTATCTATAAGCCGAAGAGTCGATAGGCCAACATATAATCAGTTAAACCCTTTCAGTCTGTATATAAACCCAACTTTCTATCTGGTGGGTAACCCATATTTATTGCCGCAAAACGCATACTTGATGCAGCTGTCTGATGCATACAAGTCAAGTTATTTTTTCACATTGACATATACCCGTACTCAATACCCTATAACCACTGTTATAGAACCATACGCTGGCAAACCCAATATTGTGAGGCAAACGGAAGAGAACTTAACTTCAAATGATAATTACTCATTTAATGTTACGGTGGCTAATCAAATTACAAGTTGGTGGAGCACTTCGACAAGCGTTGATGCATATGTTAGCCATTATGTAGGGGCTCTGGCTAGTTCTCCATTATCTACTGATAGGTTTTTGTGGGATGCGAATACCGATAATGATTTTACAATAAATAAAGAGCTGGGTTTTGGATTGGGTGGTTTTTATACTTCAGGAAACGACCTGGGGTATCTCTATCTTAAATCGCAAGAAGGGTGTCGTGCGTATATACAAATTAAGGTGCTGAAAGATAAGGGCACTATTAAAATTAATGCGTACGATATTTTCTGGACCAATGTAACTAACGGTGTTACGGCATTCACCGGTTTTACCGAATCTGTATACGTAAAAAGAGATTCGCGCACTGTTGGCGCATCATTTACATATCATTTCGGAGGCCAATCAAAGTCTTCACTGCATAGTAAGGGCGGTGCTGAAGATGAAAAGAACAGAGCATCAAAAAATGGAGGATGATAAAATATTTACTTAACATTTAAATAAAACAACATGAGTACCGAAGAAGTAAAAAACAAGTTTCTGAATGATGTTGATGCATTGGCATATTTCGAACATCTTCGTTGGGGCGACAAACTAAAATGTGCGTATTGCGCATCTGAAAAGATAAGCGCAAGGCAAATCGACAACCGTTTTCATTGTAGTTCATGCAGAAGGACCTTTTCGGTTACGGCAGGGACCTTTTTACATGGATCTAAAATACCTTTAAGAGGTTGGTTACATGCATTTGCTGCAATCAGTAATAAATCAGGTAAGTTTTCAATAAGGCAATTGCAGAGAGATATAAATGTGTCTTACACAACTGCATGGCAAATGTACCAGGACTTAAAGGGGTTATTGCCACAAAGTGCAGAAGAAAAAGTAGCATCAGGAGACTTGTTTGAATATATGTGCCGGAAAGCTATTTCGCCTGAGAAGAAGAGCCCGATTGAAAAAAAAATGGAAATAGAACATAGTGTTGCACAGGCTGTGTAACACTATTAGTTATCAGAAGTTGTTTAAATGATACGCCCGCGGTGTGCATCCATAATGTTCACGGAAAAGGCGTATGAATGAGCTGGAGTTTTCAAATCCGACCTTTCTACAAACGTCTTCTACCTTGCTTGACTGATCTGCAAGCAATTCCCGGGAATATGAAAGTCTTTTTTCTATATGATACTGGTGGGGAGTAATATTAAATAATTCCTTAAACGCCCTTTTAAAATGGTGCGGTGAAAGGAAAGCAACAGTAGCAACATCTTCAATGCTAATCCTCTTCTCAGGATGAGCATCCATATAATCTCTGGCAATAGTTAACCTGCGATACAGTTCAGTACGGGTCGAAAGCTTTGCACTCTTCAGTTTATCTATATCCTGTTTCAGGTTTTTATGTACAAATAAAAGCCTGGTTAATAATGTGGAATAGATACTTTGCAGGTCAAACTCTTTCTTCCAACCCAGGTCTTCTTCGTCCATTAGTTTTCTGAGTTGCAGAAACATGCCTAATATCTCAGGGTCCATTTCGTATGACTTTTCAAAAAACGAAACCGGTTGCTCTGTAGATTTGAATGGGTCATCAAGTAGTCTATCTTCTGTAGTAACTATTGATTGAAGTATAGTAGAAACAAAACTTGGTTTGAATGCTACCAATATCATTTCCTGGTCTTTAGTGCCCTCAAATGCAGTACGGTAATGCTGTCCCTGGTTAATAACCAAATAGCTCTTCGGGTCAATTACATGATCGTTACTGCCCACTTTATAATATTGATCCCCATTAAGGCTTAAGCGAATAGTAAGGCGCGAAACATGATCGGCTGTTTCTTCAAGTTCATCTGCCTTAAGCATCATCGATCCGTTCTCGAGTTTAGGCATATCATCTGCTGAATGTGAACAATACACATTCCCCATAAGAACAGATTTTGCACTATTGCAATAAGGACAGAGTTTGGTAGTCATTTGATCAATACATCAATATTTGATTGACCAAATGTATTACTGATGGATATGAAAGGTTTAATGGACTATGTTAATAGATGTTAAGCCAAATTTTGATTTAACACTAATTAACAGAACTATTAATATGTTGGTGAAGTTCTTTCAGGCCGGAAACCACTCAGCAGAAGTGCGATAAACAGTGCCCTTAAACAGAGCCACCTTCTCATTCTTTTGATTGGTAACAGTAATGTGGTAAATGCCTATTTTATTGGAAAGTTTGGTTTCTTCGGCAGTTGCGGTAATTATATCTCCTTCATGCAATTGTTCTGTATGTGATATGGAAGTTTCAACCGAAACAGCTTTTCTGCCATGAGAGTTTGATGCAAATGCAAGAGCACTGTCTGCAAGTGAGTAGGTAATGCCACCATGTGCAATTGCAAACCCATTCAACATGTCCTTACGTATTTTCATTCGCAGAATACAATGGCCGGGATCAATAGTTATACGTTCAATGCCCAGCCATTGGCTGAAAAAATCGTTGGCGTACATAGTATCTACCACTTTTTCTGCTAATGCTTTTTTGTTCATGTTTTCCATTTAGCTATTTTCAATATAGGCTCCTTGTTTACTTACATCGTAATACTGAATATGTAATTCATCACATTCCCGTTTCCATTTCTTTAATCGTGCCGGGGCAATTGATGAATCAAATATAAGTGTATCAAAGTTAAATGCATTTTGTAATGCTTCCATACCTTGCTTGTATTGGGCAGATACTATTACACAATGTACAGGAAATTTCTGAAGACTATCCGGTATGTCATCGTCTGTACGAAGGAAAACATATTTCTTTCCATTGAACTGAATAAAATTGTTTTTTACAGCCAGATGACCGGAAAGAAAAATAGCGGAAGTATCAGAGTGGATCGAGGAAGTATCCTTAATCCCTCTTTCCCAGAAATGGTATTGAATATGGTAATTGAAATCAGATTGACTCACATCAGTAAATGGCATGATGCTTTGCCTGCCTGAAATAAATGCTGCCGCTTGATGCTTGTAAACATAATATACCACAAATAATTGTTGCTTAGAATGTGTTATGTTTTTGTAAATATTGAAACCAACGAATAATAATAAAGCTGATAAGCCGATCATTAATACCTTATACTTTCTGTTGTGATAGAAGAAGAACAAAGAAACTGTCAGGATAAAAAGCAGAATGACTTCCCGGGCTGAAATGCTTATTCCCCTTGTTACATAAAGTGGTAAATGGTTTGATTGGCCTACTAATGTGTTGAGGAGTAATAATGTTTTATGAAATACCCATGTTGTAAGCATTGAAACATAAGGAATATAGGCTGTGATGAAAAATAATAGCCCGGAATAGATTACAATAGAAAGCAGGGGGACAACTAAGAGATTAGTGACAAGGAAATAATTAGGGAATTGATGAAAGTATAATAGTGACAAAGGTGCGATTGAAAATTGTGCCGATGCTGAAAGACATGTTAATTCCCATATCTTCTTTACAATGAAATTGCGTGGTTCAAATATGCCATTCAATATGGGGTAAATGGTCAGTATTCCTAAAACTGAAAGATAGGAAAGCTGAAAGCCAACATCGGCCAGTGAAAATGGGTTAATAAGTAGCATTAAAAAAGCAGATGCGGCTAATGTATTCACCGAGTTGGTATATCGGCTGAACTGCCTGCCGACTAATAGAAAACTGAACATTACTGTTGCACGTATTACAGGAGTAGCCATACCTGTGAATAATGCGTACATCCATAATAGTGCAAGAAGTATGAGGGTACGTATGAGTTTGCCATGCTTAACATTGTCGAAAAAGAAAAGCAGCAGGTTTATCATCCAGAATAAAATGCCGACATGCAAACCTGCCACACAAATAACATGGACTGTCCCGCTGTCAACAAATTCGTCTATTACAGATTGAGAAAGGTCATTGCGATAACCCAACAGAATTGCAGAGCCAACTGCAGCTTCGTTGCCTTTTACTCTTTCATTTAACAAGTTGATCAACCTGTGTCTCCATTTGTCAGTAAAACGTAAAAGCCATGGTGCATTACTATTGCCGGTAAAGTGAAAAGAATGTTTTGGTACAAAAGCCTCATAATACACTCCATTCATTTCCAAGTAATTCTTATAATCAAACTCATCGGGGTTCATCGATGGCTTAACCGGAGTAAGTTCTGTTTTTACAGTAAGCATATCTCCATATCTAATGGTATCTCCAACGGTATCTTTCTGAAATGAGAACATAACCTTACCGGTAGTTCTTTCCAGTTGGCCATGTTCTATTATCCCTTTTACTTCACCAACCGCTTTAATTGATTTGTCTTTTTCCTTAGGCGATGATATGATAGAGATTAGAAAACTATGTGGATCATTTTGCAAATGATGACTTATATCTGAAACTTTTTCAGAGGGAGTATTAAGTAATGTAAATGAATACCCAGCACAAAATAAAAATGCTGCAACTATTGAGCCGAACACCCAACGCTGGCTAAATGCAGAACCTTTTTTGTTGCTATACCAATTATATAAAACAAGTGTAATTAAAAACGCAAGACAACAATATATAAATACAAATTGCTGTGGAAAATAAAGCTCTAACGCAATGCCGGAAGCAAAGGGTAGAAAAAGGCGAGCAAGTGGTATCTGTCCGCGTTTAATATCCATTTCAATTAAAGCCTGATGAAGGTAAAAGTGTGTAATCTATCAATTGTACGCCTGTATAATAAAAGTGTAATACCTGCTGGTAATTATAACCGGTTTGGGTCATGTGAATAGCTCCTTCCTGGCATAGGCCAACCCGGTGTCCATATCCACGGCCATCCAGCGTAACGGTATTGTCTGTTTTTGTAATGCTAAAGAAAGTAGAATGCAAATTTAAGTCCCCACGAATTTCTTTTAATGGAATCAAGTATCCTTTATCGTACAAATACACACGTTTGCTTATCGGAATAGTATCGTAATAGGATTTAGTGGTATCACACTTCAATCCTTTTTCCTTTTTAGTTAAGTAATTGTTCCATTCGCTTACCAACATCAGTTTTTGCCACACTGCAGCGGGTTGATGTAAACAAAAAGTATCGGGCCTGCTTTTTAAATAGGGTAGTGGGCTGTTCCAAACATCCTCTGAATTCAGGGTTTGTCCACCGCAGTTAGAAAAGAATGCTGCATTTATAAGTTGATTATTGGCATCTACAATTACAATTCCTTTAGTTGCTTCTACCGCATTTAATATATCAGGGTTTTTAGATACACCGTTATACACCTGGCAATGTACAAGGTCGCATAACTCAAAGCCATCATTAATGTGTCGCGCAAGATTATTAAGTGCATAAGTGCGGCAAATAATAGCTTGTACTTTATAGTATTCCGGCGGCCTGCGTAAACCGGCTTCACCCTGCACCACACCACTTACATAATGCTCCAGATCGATAATACTTAGTAGTTTAAGATTGGGTTTGTCTGCAGAAATAGAAATGTCATCATCATATAGTCTGTTATTCTTTTCTGAAGAGAGTTTTAAAAAGAACTGGTTCCTAGGTCCATATCCACGCAGGCGAATGCGTGAAAAAATGCCAATAACTCTGTCAAGGTTTTTTACCTGTACCAATGAATCATTTACAATACTTACAGAATACACACTTGATGAAGTACATGAATCAATCCGTTTACCATCGCCTTCTAAAATGTACGTGGCGTTTAACGGGGCCAGAATAACAGAAGAAAATGTTTTGTCGGCATAAATGTGAATGCTTACACTAATAGAATAGGCCAGGGTAGAGTAGAGAAAAGAAATTGCAAGAATTACAATCCTTTTCATCATGCTGTTTTTTGTAAAGGCATGGCTAATTGCGCAACTATATGGGCAGCCCTTGCAGATGCGCCTGGGCCTCCCAGTTTTTCACGTACATGATGGTATTCGTCTTTCATGCGGGCAATATATGCGCTGTCTTCTAATAACCGGCTCAGCTCCTGTGTTAGGTTTTCCACGGTAAGCTCATTTTGAATGTATTCCTTTATCACTTCATTCTCCATAATAAGGTTTACAAGGCCAATGAATTTCAACCGTTTTCCTACCAACTGCTTAGCAATGTGGTACGATATTGTTCCGGTAAATCCCTTCGATCGATAACATAGCACCTCTGGTATACCCCATAGTGCAGTTTCAAGTGTTGCCGTACCAGATGCTACCAGTGCCGCTTTTGAATGCTGTAATAACTTATACGTTTTATCGTAAACTATACTTATGTTATGCTGTGCAAGATAATCTATATACCATTCACCATGTGCTGAAGGGGCCGCTGCTATAACAAACTGATAGTTTGAATATCTCTTAGCCGTTTCTACCATAATAGGTAAAATGCTTTCTATCTCTTGTTTGCGGCTACCGGGCAATAGTGCGATTAATGGTTTACTGGGTATATTATGCAGGCTACGGAATGAATCAATATCCGGTTTGGCTTCACCAATTACATCAAGTAAAGGATGGCCAACAAAATCTACATTATAATCATACTTGGCATAAAAAGCTTTTTCGAATGGCAGTATCACCATCATTCTGTCAACCACTTTTTTTATTAGATGCACACGCGATGCCTTCCATGCCCAAACCTGCGGTGATATGTAATATGCAATTTTAAAGCCCGCTGCTTTTGCAAATTTGGCAATACGCAAATTAAAACCGGGGTAATCAACCAATACTATTACATCGGGCTTAAATTCGAGAATGTCTTTTTTACAAAAATCAATATTGCGGAGTATGGTAGGCAAGTGCTTTATTACTTCAGCAAAGCCCATAAAAGCAAGGTCGCGATAATGTTTTACTATTTCGGCTCCTTGTTTTTGCATCAGGTCGCCACCCCATGCACGAATAACAGCATTGCTGTCTTCCTGCTTTAAGTGTTTTATAAGATTTGATGCGTGTAGGTCGCCCGAAGCTTCACCCGCAATAATGTAATACTTCATTTATCTTGAAAATAACCAAACCATGTATATTACATAAGGCAAAATGACATATAAAAAACCTCTTGATGTCTTATCCTTATCTATCCATATAAAAAGGAAGAAACCTGCAAGATCGGGTAATAAACATAATGTAAATAAAGGAAACTCCATTTGGCCACGCTGCAATACCCACAAAAGTTTATGGAAATGCATTCCGTTAAAATGGATGAGGTAATAAATGTAGAAGGATAAAGAAGGCATGAACAAACCCAGTGCTAAACCTAACCAGGCCGAATTGTATTTGTACTTTTTTAAGACCTCGAACATACGTGCTTTGTGTAATGCAAAGGTACGAGTAAAAATCAATATTCATTACATATTATTATAAGCAGGAATTACGGAATGAATATATTTGAATTCAATATATAATGTATGAGTGATAAGGACAGCATTTCGGTTGTTGATGGTTTTGTAGGTGAAAAAGATGAGTGTTATTTCTGCAAAAAGAAAAACGATCTGAAGCAGGTTACAATAGGGTATGCTAAAGGTGCAGATGATAAGCTTGTACCCAATGCATTTATGATGTTATGCCAGAACTGTAAACTATCTTCCGTGTATTTACATATCAGGAATTTGTTCACTGAAAAAGACCCAAAGAAATTTGCCAATTGGTTTGATGAGAACTTTAAGGAGATAATAGGGGATATGTGGGTGAAAGATGTTTTTATTTCGAAACCCATTGACCAGATTACCTTAGATGATGTTTACCTATTAGATGAGTATAGAGCAATATTGGCATATAAGTTAAGGAAGGAAAATGTTAATGTTTTTGAAGAACTAAGAGTGTTGGATGAAACACAGATAAATTTAATGACCCAGGAAGGTAAAATGGATAGGAATGAAATACTAAAGCAGATTTTGGTGAGAGATATAAGTATTGAAATTGAAAAGGAGAAAAAGTACCAGCATAACCCCGATGTAGAAAAGTTTGCCGAAGTGGTTTCTACCATACTAAACCAGTATGAGATCAGCCTGAAGGAATTCAAAAACTTCCTATTTGTTGAAGTAATAAATAATTGATATTACGTATAAGGCCATTTCATTAAAGAATGGCTTATAGAGCTATTATTTGGACATTACTAACTCTACTTACTAGGGCAATTGATTTTTTGCTGTATTGCAGGCAAATAACCTAATCTGGCGCTTTTATCAAAGTCGAGGCAAGCTTTATCTTTTTGATTAAGGGATTTGTATGAAAGACCTCTTCTATAATATATTTCTGGATCATTTGGAAGCAATGTAAGAGCTTTGTTGAAGTCCCTAATTGCTAAACTATCCATTCCTTTCATTGCCAATGCAGTTCCTCTATTAGCATAAGCTTTTTGATCTTCTTCTAATCTAAGCGCAATATCGCAATCTTTAATAGCATCATCATATTTCTTTAATTGCAAATTAGCAAAGCCTCGATTACAATAAAATATTTCATTTGTTGAATCAATTTGTATTGCAATATTTTCATCATTAATTGCCCCAATATAGTCATTCTGTATTCCTTTTACTATGGCTCTATTATCATAGGCATTTGGGTAATTAGGATTCATAGAAATAACTTTATTAAAGTATCTTAGAGCAGTTGAGTATAATTTTTCAAGCAGTGAAACCCTACCATAGTAATAATATAATTTATAGTATAACGAGTCAATCCTCTTTGATGAATCTAAATCACTATAGGCAGAACTTAATTCATTTAATTGAATTTTAGCAGCTGCCCTCATCATATATGATTTAGATACTTCTTGGTTAGCAGCAATCGACCGAGTAAATAAACTAATTGCAGAGTCCAAGTTCCCTCCATTATGATATTTATTACATCCATCCTCATAATAGCTTTGGCTGAAACAAATGCTGCTTATAAACAAGAAAATTATTGTAACTTCTTTAATCATTTTACAAATATCTTATTATTTCGTATCCTTATAAATGAATTACACAGAGTTTCACGGAGGAATAAAAGAGAACCACAGAGAATAACCCATTTCTGTTTAACATATTGATAGCCAGAATAAATATGGGGTTTCTGTTTTTTGATACACAGAAACACTTAATATGTTGATAATCAACATATTGAAAAATAATATAGACCTGAAAACAGAAACCCCCTGAAACCCTCCCCTTAATCTTAGTCTCAACCTTAATCTGGTTTCGGAATAATTTCTATATTTGCAGCCTTAATAAACGAAAAAAACAAAAAAGCAATCATGTATCTTACATCGGAAATCAAGAAAAAAATGTTCGTAGAACACGGTGGATCAGAAAAAAACACCGGTTCGTCAGAAGGCCAGATCGCGATCTTTACTCATCGCATCAACTTCCTCACCAAGCACTTACAGGAAAACCCTAAGGATCTTAGCACAAAGAGGTCATTGGTAAACCTGGTAGGTAAAAGAAAGAGCCTGTTAGAATACCTTAAAAGAAAGGATATTGCTAAGTACAGGTCACTTATCAAGAAATTAGAGATTCGCAGATAATTACAAGTCTTCTTATAGAAAGGCATCCGAAAGGATGCCTTTTTTGATATTCCTATCATTTTAAGAAGGCACATTACATATTAACATGAACATACAAAACATTAAGATCGCACTTCCGGGTGAAGGCGACAGATCTATTACCATTGAAACAGGTAAATTGGCTAAACAAGCCGACGGATCGGTAGTACTCAGAATGGGTGATACCATGCTTTTAGCTACTGTAGTTTCAAGCAAAACAGCAAAAGAAGGAATGGACTACCTGCCACTTTCGGTAGATTACCAGGAAAAATATGCATCAGCAGGCCGTATACCGGGTGGCTTCTTTAAAAGAGAAGCAAGGCCATCGGAATATGAAATTCTTATTTCGCGTTTAATTGACAGGGCTTTAAGGCCACTGTTCCCGGACGATTACCATGCTGAAGTACAGGTATTGGTTTACCTTATTTCATCAGACTTAAAGGTAATGCCTGATTCATTAGTAGGTTTAGCTGCTTCTGCTGCTATTGCTGTATCAGATATTCCTTTCAACGGGCCAATATCTGAAGTACGTGTATCTAAAATTGATGGCAAGTTTGTTATCAACCCTACATTCCAGGATAATGAAAGAGCTACCCTTGATATTATTGTTGCAGGTACAATGCACGATATTAACATGGTGGAAGGCCAGTTGCAGGAGTGCAGCGAAGCTGAAATGATCGAGGCATTGAAACTGGCTCACGATGCAATTAAAACCCAATGTAAGGCACAGTTAGAACTGGCTGAAAAAGTTGGCGCTGCTAAAAAACGTGAATACAGCCACGAAACAAACGACGAGACCTTAAAGGCAAATATGCGTAAGGCTTGTTACGATAAGTTTTATGCTATTGCAGGAGAAGGTACACCAAACAAACACTTACGCGGAGAGAAATTTGAAGCAGTACGTGAAGAGTTTGTTGCTACCCTGACTGACGAAGAAAAGGCAGAAAAGGCAGGCATGATGAAGCGTTATTTCTTCGAATTGGAGAAAGAAGCGGTTTGCAATTGTATGCTTGATAAGAAGAGCCGTTTGGATGGCCGTAAGATGGAAGAAATTCGTCCTATCTGGTCAGAGGTTGATTATTTACCAATGGCACACGGTTCAGCAGTATTTACCCGTGGCGAAACCCAATCACTTACCAGTGTTACATTAGGCAGCAAGCTTGATGCACAGTTAATTGACGGTGCTGTAATAGAAGGTAAGAACAACTTTATGTTGCATTATAACTTCCCTCCTTTCTCAACAGGCGAGGCAAAGATGATGCGCAGCACAGGCCGTCGTGAAATTGGTCACGGTAACCTTGCATTAAGAGCATTGAAACCTGTTCTTCCTAAAGAGAACCCATATACAGTACGTATAGTATCTGATATTTTAGAATCTAACGGTTCATCATCAATGGCTACGGTTTGCGCAGGCTGCCTTGCATTGATGGATGCGGGTATTCAAATTACCAAACCGGTTGCAGGTATTGCAATGGGATTAATTACCGATAAAAAAGATGGTAAGAGATATGCAGTACTATCTGATATTTTAGGCGACGAAGATCACCTTGGCGACATGGACTTTAAAGTTACCGGTACGAAGGATGGTATCACTGCTTGCCAGATGGATATTAAGATCGACGGTCTATCATACGAAGTTTTGGCACAAGCTTTAGAACAAGCACGTAAAGGCCGTTTACATATTTTAGGTGAAATGGCTAAGACCCTTGATAAACCTAAGTCAGAATTGAAACCTTACGCTCCTCGTATTATACAATTGAGGATACCTAAGGAAATGATTGGTGCAGTGATCGGGCCAGGTGGTAAGATCATCCAAGGCATACAAGCTGATACCGGTGCAACCTTGGTTATTGAGGAAATTGATGGCATGGGTGTAATAGATATTTCTGCTACCAATAAAGAATCTCTTGATGCTGCATTGGCACGTGTTAAGGGTATTACCTCGGTTCCTGAAGTAGGTGAAGTATTCGATGGCAAAGTGAAATCAGTTGTTGAGTTCGGTGCTTTCGTTGAATTCCTGCCAGGTAAAGAAGGTTTATTACACATATCTGAAATTGACTGGAAACGCCTTGACTCTTTACAAGGAGTTATTAAGGAAGGTGATATAGTTAAGGTAAAACTTATAGCTATTGATCCTAAGACAGGTAAGTACCGTTTATCTAAGAAGGTGCTTATGCCTAAGCCACAAGCTACAGTGTAATTTAGTATATAACATAATGAAAGCGGAAGACGTAAGTTTTCCGCTTTTTTTGTTTTATTTTGTAAAATATAGTTGTCTAAATGAAGAAACTAAAAATAGTTATAGGTGGCGGTTTAATTCTTTCAGGGCTTTTTGAATGTATTGATATTATTTCAAAAACTAAGCAAATGGATCACCCTCATCCAATGCAGGATGTTATAGAAGACATCGCTATAATTATTGTCGGAATATTATTACTTAGATGGGGCTTAAAGAATAAGAGAATTGAATTCTAAATAGGTTATTTCACCAACTCCTCAGCAAAGGCCTTAATATTCACCCCATCAAAATTGCCGGAGCTCATCATTAAAAGATTAGTGTCTTTCCATTGCATAGCCTTAAGGTCAGCAATCATTTTAGCAGAGTCGGTATATACTTCCACATTTCCTCCAAACGATTGTTTTACTTCATCAGGGTTAATGCTTGGCAAGCGCTTATGCTCTATTACATGCGGGTTGAAATAAACCTTTTTTATATCTGCTAGGTCCATAGTGCCGACATATTCTTTTAAAAACTCTTTGGTAAGGCTGCTGAAGGTATGAAGCTCCATACATGCAACTAGCTTACGATTCGGGAATTGTTCTTTAACTGCTTGTATAGTTGCTTTTAGTTTAGATGGTGAGTGAGCAAAATCCCAATACACTGTGCATTGTCGTGTGCGTGCTACCGTTTGCAGTCTGCGTGCAGCGCCTTTAAAACTTGCTATAGCCGTCAGAAATTGCTTGTCAGTTAAGCCAAGCAGTTCACATACTTTCTTTGCACCATTCAGGTTTAGTAAATTATGTTGCCCGAATACTTCCAGATTAGTATTACCCCAGGCTTCTTTCCAAACAGTTATTCCGTTTTCTAATGTATAGTTCGGTAAACCATAGGGTACTTTTTCTACTCCCAAAGAAGCTAGTTTGGCAAGCTTGTGTACTTCTTCATCGGCATCGCAATAAACCAATGTGCCACCATCAGGCATTTGCTTTACAAAATTCTCAAACTGATCGAGGTAGCTCTGGTAGGTGGGGAACACATTCACATGGTCCCATGCAATGCCCGATATTAAAGCTATCTGCGGTTTATATAAAAGAAATTTAGGTCGTTTATCAAGGGTAGAGGCAAGGTATTCATCTCCTTCGAATATGGCTACAGGTGCTTCATTTGATAAATGCAGGCTTGTTTCAAATCCTTCAAGCGCAGCACCTACTAAATAATCGAATTGCTTGCCATTGTACTTCATAGCATGAAGCACCATAGCCGTTATAGTTGTTTTGCCATGGCTACCGCCAATAACTACACGGATTTTGTCTTTTGTTTGCTCGTACAGGTATTCAGGGTAGGAATATATTTTCAGTTTTAGCTCCTGTGCACGTTTTAATTCAGGGTTATCGCCTGTAGCATGCATGCCTAAAATTACGGCATCAATGTCGGGTGTAATGCGGTTAACGTCCCAACCATCCGTAGCCGGCAGAATACCATATTTTTTCAGATTGCTCCTGGCGGGGTCTACGATCTCGTCATCAGACCCGGTGACTGTAATGCCCTTTTTATGCAGGGCAATGGCCATATTGTGCATTGCACTTCCACCTATAGCAATAAGATGTACTTTCATAACGATTTATTAACGGAATACTACACAAAAATAACCCTAACTTTGGGGTAATAAATTAACAGTAGTAACGAGATATTGACAACACATTGTTATGGAACTATACACTATTCATACAGGGGGCTTTAAATTAGACGGCGGAGCAATGTTCGGCGTTGTGCCCAAATCGATGTGGAACAAGCTTAACCCGGCCGATGAAATTAATATGTGCAGTTGGGCTATGCGTTGTTTGCTTGTGCAGGAAGGTAACAGGCTTATACTGATTGATAATGGAATGGGCGATAAGCAGGACCCTAAGTTTTTTAACCACTACTATTTGCATGGGAATGAATCATTGGATAGATCATTAAAGAAGCACGGCTTTACAAGAGATGATATAACAGATGTGTTCTTAACCCATTTGCATTTCGATCATTGTGGCGGAAGCGTAAAATGGACCGATGACAGAACGGGATATGAAGTGGCATTTAAAAATGCTACCTATTGGAGTAAAAAGGAACATTGGGATTGGGCCACGAATCCTAATCCACGTGAGAAAGCAAGCTTTTTGGCGGAGAATATTTTGCCGATATATGAAAGTGGGCATTTAAAAATGATAGAGGGCGATGGAAGCAAACAATTACCTTTTAAGGTGATGGTAGTGAATGGGCATACAGAAGGAATGATGTTACCTGTGATCAGTCATAAGGGCAAAAATGTAATATTCTGTGCTGACCTTTTTCCATCGCGCTGGCATATTGGTATGCCTTATGTTATGGCATACGATGTTCGCCCGCTGGAATCAATGAAAGATAAGGAAAGGCTTTTTGCTGAATATGCTAATGAGAATACAGTATTGTTCTTTGAACATGATCCATCAGCTGAATGCGGAACGCTGCAAAAGACCGAAAGGGGTGGTATAGCACTAAAAGAAGTGTTTTCGTTACAAGAGGTTTTCGGGAAATAAAAAAGGCTACTTTTGTCCGCAACCAAGAACACAGGAATTGAATACGTTAGGAGATAGTTGTATATTATATTATGAAACGCACCAAAGGTCATCCGTTCGAAAAATGGGCAAACTGGATTGTTTTGCTCCTGGTGGCAGTCATTCTATTTGCCTTAGTTAAGCTCGCCTATTACACACCTGTAGCGGCAAAAAAAGCTCCTGTTTCCTTAGCACTCCACTACATTCCTTATTATGCATGGCGTTCAATTATCAGAATGTTCCTTGCCTATATATTATCCATAGTGTTTTCACTTATATACGGGTACGCTGCGGCACGTAGTAAAGTTGCAGAAAAAATAATGCTCCCTATTTTAGATGTATTACAAAGCGTACCTATACTTTCTTTTCTCCCTGTAATTGTACTTAGCTTAACTGCTTTTATTCCTGTTGGTGTAGCAGTGGAAATTGCTTCGGTACTGCTTATCTTCACCAGCCAGGCATGGAACCTGACTTTTAGTTGGTATCAGTCAATGACAACTATACCAAAGGAATTGCGCGAAGCTTCGAAAATATTCACACTCAATTCATGGTTGCAATTTAAAAAACTCGAACTGCCTTTTGGTTTCGTTAGTTTAATATGGAACAGTATCATGAGCTGGGCAGGTGGTTGGTTCTTCCTTATTGCCGCTGAAATTTTTACAGTAGGCCAAAAACAATTTCAATTAGTAGGCCTCGGCTCATATTTGCAGGAGGCTGCATCGCAAGGTAACCTGGTGGCACTGTTCACCGGTGTGGGTGTATTGATAGTTATTATAATTCTGCTCGATCAGTTTATATGGAGGCCTTTACTTGCCTGGGCCCAAAAGTTCAATCTCGAAATGGTTAGTAGTACCGATAATGAAGCTACTTCATGGTTCTACCCGGTATTGCGTCAATCGAGTTTTATATTAAAGTTCGAGAAAAATATACTTACACCTATAGTTGGTGTGCTGGATAAGTTTTTTAATAAAATGGCATCGGGCAAAAAGGTGCAGCCAATTGTTGAAGAAGATACCAAGCTGAATCTTAAAACCTATATTGTCATAGGTTCAATATTTCTATTATTCCTGTTGTTTGGGGCACAACGAATGGTTGCGTACCTCTCTCACATTTCATTACACAATTACTTGCGCATACTGGAGTCCGCGGGCGCCACATTACTACGTGTGTTCGTATCTCTGGCCATATCTTTATTATGGACAATACCGGTGGGCGTATTAATAGGCAGTAATAAACGTGCGGCAACTGTGCTTCAGCCATTGGTGCAAATAGCAGCATCTGTTCCCGCCACAGCATTGTTCCCGATACTTGTGTTCTATTTGCTTAGCATTCCCTTTGGCTTGAATATTGCTGCAATTGTGTTAATGGTGTTGGGTACGCAGTGGTATTTACTGTTCAATGTAATAGCGGGTGTAGTTACTATTCCGCAAGACCTGCGATATACAGCTTCGCTGATGCGCCTTAAAAAATGGAACTACTGGAAGACGCTTATATTGCCTGCTTTGTTCCCGTTCATAATAACCGGGGCCATTACAGCATCGGGCGGTGCATGGAACGCCAGTGTAATTGCAGAATATGTAAGTTTTCATGGGAAGAATTATTCTACCGTAGGTTTAGGTTCATTGATAGCTGAATCAACCGGCAACGGAGATTATGCAATGCTGTTGGCATCAACCCTTACCATGATAATTATTGTAACTCTTATAAACCGATTTGGTTGGAGGAGGCTGTATGCTATTGCAAAGGAAAAATACAAAATGGAATAATTTCATAACTTAGTAACTATGGAAATCGCCGAAAAACCTAAAATACTTGAAGTGTCTGATATATCGCAGGTATACCTTACCAGGCAATACCGCTATACTGCACTCAAACATATTAACCTTACGTTGAACGAAGGTGATTTTGTCGCCCTGCTTGGTCCATCGGGTTGTGGTAAGAGTACATTGCTTCGTATTATTACAGGCTTACAACGCCCTACAATGGGCCAAATTATATATAAGGGTGAGCAACTAAAAGGTATTAATGAAAATGCAACTATTGTGTTTCAAACCTTTGCATTGTTCCCCTGGTTAACGGTGCAGGAGAATGTTGAGCTTGCTTTAGAAGCAAGATCATTACCGAAAAATATGCGTACGCAACGCGCACTCGATTTATTAGATAGGGTAGGACTAGGCGGATTTGAAAGTGCTTACCCACGTGAGTTATCGGGTGGTATGAGACAAAAAGTTGGTTTTGCAAGGGCAATGGCAGTTGAACCTGAATTGCTTTGCTTAGATGAACCTTTCTCAGCGCTTGATGTGTTAAGTGCTGAATCATTACGTGGTGACTTGCTTGAATTGTGGATGGAAGGTAAAATACCTTGCAAAGCAATTTTAATGGTTACCCATAATATTGAAGAGGCCGTTACATTGGCTGATAGAATTGTGGTTATGGAAAAAGATCCGGGCCGCGTGGCAAAAGAAATAAAACTCGACCTGAAACACCCACGCGATCCTAAATCACCGGCATTCCAACGCTACATGGATGAAATATATGAAGCGCTTGCAGGTAAAACAAAAGCCCGTATTGTTGAGGCTGGTGGAGCACCGGGTGAAGCAGGTGGTGGAAATATCCGTATCATACCACATGTGAGCGTGAACACCATTGCAACCTTTTTGGAATATGCATCGACCCATGCTGCTGATATATATAAGATCGCCGATGAGGTAGGTATTGATGCTGAAGAAACGATCAACCTTACTGAGGCATCGGAAATCTTGGGCTTTGCTACAGTCGATAAAGGAGATATAACAATTACTCCGGTAGGTAAGGAGTTCGTAGAAGCCGATATTCTGGAGCGTAAAGAGATATTTGCAAAGGTGGTTGTTGAGCTTCCTATATTTAAATGGATGCTTTCACTGTTACGCAAATCGGCTAAAAAGCGTTTGCATAAAGAGATTATTTTAGGTGCACTTGAATTGGAGTTCCCGGAACACCAGGCCAATATACTTACACAAACACTTATTAACTGGGGCCGTTATGCAGAGTTGGTTGCATATGATGATAATAATGAGATGATCTATCTCGAATCTCATACTGTTACTCCTTAACCATGGAAACAAACCGGGCTACAGATAATGCTGCTCCAGTAAAGGCCAGCCCAGCTCCGGTTATAGTATCTATGTGCGTTAATTTATTGCTGGCAATTGCAAAAGGCATTGCGGGTTTCTTCGGTAATTCAAATGCTATGATTGCCGATGCTGCCGAATCTTTCTCCGATGTAATGTCGTCTGCAATTGTTTGGGTTGGTATACGTACAGCTGTAAAAGCACCCGATGAAGATCACCCTTACGGGCATGGTAAGGCTGAACCCATGGCATCTGTAGTTGTTGTTATTTTTCTTTTAATAACATCAATAGTTATCGCAAGCCGCGGGATAGAGCTGCTTACCCATCATGTGCAGATGCCCGAAATCTTTACCTTATATGTCCTGGTTGTTGTAATTATATTAAAGGAAGTGATATATCGTTACATGAGGCGCAAAGCAAAGAGCATACGTAGTTCGGCTATGCTGGCAGAGGCTATGCACAATCGTAGTGATGCCATTACTTCTCTCATTGCTCTTATCGGTATTTCACTTGCCATATTTGGTGGTGCACGTTTTGCATCGGCCGATGCATATGCTTCATTAGTTGCAGCCGGAGTCATTGCATTTAACGCGATACGTATTTTCAGGCCTGCGCTTAACGAACTTATGGATGCCGCTCCTCCTGAAGAACTTAAGGAACAGGTGAAGAAAATACCGTTGAAAGTACCTGGAGTTATTGAAGTGGAAAAATGCCTTCTTAGGAAAATGGGTATGCATTATTGGGTTGATATGCATGTGGTGGTTAATGGGTTGATTAGTGTGCACGATGGGCATTTTATTGCGCATAAGGTTAAGGATGCGATTATGCATGAAATGCCTTTTATTACCGAAGTCAATGTTCACATAGAGCCCGATAGCGTTTCTATGAATTATTAGTTTTCCTTTATTCAAGTTTTCTTTTCGGGGCGGCTTTTGCTCCCTGCTTGCCTGAGCTTCCTAAACTCCATCTTTCGCAGCTAACCCGCGCCCACCTTTTACCTATTTCAAAAAGTGAATTCTCTTCTCTGCCATTTTGTCGCCAATGTTTTTTAGTAAACAAATTTATTTGTAATTTATTGATATTCAATAACTAATAAAAATAGGTGCTATGAATTTTAGCAAAGCAGTTCATTGTTATTTATTGTATTTATCAATGGAAATTAGGGATAAGGAGTAAGTAATAAGCATGACATAATTTCATATTCTGTTTCTTACTCCTTTCTCCTAAATTTCAGGTTGTTGAAAACCCCATCACTATTCCGAAATAAAAAGGTAGCCCTGCTACTAACTTTGTATTATTAAATCCACACTCATAAAGCAAATCACTCGGTTTCGCTTCATGACAAGAAAATAAAACACAATGCCATTTACAAAAGGAGAATCGGACAACCCTGAAGGCAGGCCCATTGGTTCACAGAACAAAAGAAAAAAGCAATTGCGGGAAATGATAGAGAATTTCCTGGTCAATAATTTCGAAGCCGTAGTTGAAGAGATAAATACAATGCCCAGCAAGGACAAAATAAAATTCTATATTGAGATGTTACCCTATGGCCTTGGAAAAGTCCGCGCCGAAAGCAGCGATGTTAATCTTGATCGCCTTACCGACCAGGAGATAGATGAGATATTTGAAAAACTGAAAGATGTTGCTACCCGAACTATTGAGGAGACTACTAAGAGTTATATCCGGCCGGGGTGAGGTCGCCCCACCAACCTCCCAAATGCGGGGAGGCTAAATACATAGGCATTGTAACGCTTTCCCCGCTTGGGGAAAGTAAGGAATGGGGCAAAGGCAGATGCAGAAAGTAACATCCTCCCTTTTAGGGGAGGAAATGAGGTGGGGCAGTAACGCAAGGCCTTCGACAAGCTCAGGCTGACAATAGGTGTATTTCGCGTTAGGGATTGCAGTGGAAACCCCGCAAGCGCAGCGCGGAGTTGTAACGTAAAGCCCGACCCGCAGGGGAACGCCCAAATAGTATTGAGATAATTGCATTTGGTATGATTGCTTCGTACCTTTCAATGACTTACGTACCTAGGTAATAATTAGATGGATTGAATACACCGCATTAATTATCGTATTTTTGTTTTCAGATGAACTTATCGCTATTCATAGCACGCAGATACCTGGTATCGAAAAAGTCGCACAACGCCATTAATATAATATCGGGCGTGGCGCTTGGAGGTATTGCCATTGGCACCATGGCACTTATTATAGTTCTATCCGCATTCAACGGCATATCAAATCTTGTGCATGTGTTGTATAATTCATTTGGTGCCGATATGCAGATAACCGTTGTAAAAGGCAAAACGTTTCTACCCACCGGGCCAAAGTTTGATAGTATAAGGCATTTAGACGGAGTAAAATATTTCAATGAAGTGCTGCAGGATAAAGCCCTTCTAAAGATAGATGACAAGCAATCGTTGGCCACGTTAAAAGGCGTAAGTGCAGACTTTAAGCCAATGACACGTTTCGATACCTTGATCCGCCAGGGAAGTTTTGCACTTAAAAAAGGGCAGCTCGATTATGGCATTTTTGGTATAGGTATTGGCTACACACTAAACCTTGCCCAGACCAATGCCGATTACATGGCGGTAACATGCTATGCACCAAAACGGGGCTTACAAAGCACGTTTAACCCCGAGGATGCTATAACAGAAAAACATCTTTATCCTTCAGGAATGTTTTCAATCAACGGTGAGCTTGATAATGGTTATGCTATTGTGTCGATTGATTTTGCACGAGCCTTATTCGACTACCACGATAGCTCAGTAAGTAGTATTGAGCTTGGCCTTGCAAAAAACGCGAACCTGCAGAAAGTAAAAGAACAGGTACGAAAAATATTGGGCAAAGATTATGCGGTAAAGGATTTAGATGAGCAAAATGAAATGCTGTATAAAACATTAAAAACCGAAAAGCTTTTTACATTCATTATACTTATTTTAGTTTTAATAATAGCCACTTTTAATATTGTCGGATCGCTTTCAATGTTAATACTCGACAAGAAAAAGGACATTGATATACTTTGGAATGTAGGTGCAGATATTGGCACCATTCAGCGTATATTCATGTTTGAAGGCTTGCTTATAACCTTTATTGGTGCGTGCATTGGCTTGGTGCTGGGTACCTTAATTTGCCTTATTCAGATCGAGTTCAAAATTATTCCGTTCAATTCGGGCTTTGTAATTAATTCATACCCGGTAAGCCTGCAATTAAGTGACTATTTTATTGTGTTCGCGGCTGTCATTGTAATAGGCTTTCTTTCTTCATGGTATCCGGTAAGGGTATTTGCCTCAAAAGGCATTGAAAAGGCTGTTTAGTTTTTCCACACGCAACCGTTTATAAAATAAGGTTTCTTGCCCCGTAAACAGCATCCATTTGCTCTATTTTTGAAAGATTATAGATACTATGCCCAAACGTTATTCAAATAAATTAAAAGACGAAGCTGTTGCTTCCCCATCATCCAAAGGAGAACCTAAGGAAGAGAAGGAAGCGCCTGCTAATCCTTCTTCCGGTGGGATAAAAGGGTCTATCGCTCGTTTTAAGGAAAACATGGAGCGCTGGAAAGTAGCTCAGCTTACGGGTCTGTTTCTTATTGTGTTCTCATTATGCCTGCTATTAGCCTTCGTTTCATTCCTGTTCACCTGGCAACAAGATTATGATAAGGTAACCGGTTCTATTACTTCCGTATTTTCAGCGGGCACCAAAACGGCCAACTGGCTTGGAAATTTTGGTGCATTTCTATCCAGTCATTTTATTACTGACTGGTTCGGTATTGCGGCATTCGGTTTTGTATTGCTTTCGTTCCTTGCAGGTATAAAGCTTTTCCTGAATATTACCTTGCTTCCATTTGCAAAGACATTCCGCATTACACTTTTCATGATGGTATGGACCTGCGTAATGATGGGCTATATATTCCATCAGAACCATTTGTTTATGGGTGGTGGTATTGGCTACTATGCTTCTTCGTGGCTCGATGGAGTAATTGGTAAAGTAGGAACACTGGCTTCACTTATATTCCTTGGTGTTGCCTTTCTGCTTATCAATAACCTTGTTAAAGTTCCTTCGTTTGCTAAATCAGAAGAAATTGAGGAAGAAGAAGTGGAAGATATTGCTGAACCTGTTGAATTGGAAAGACATGATATAGAAGAACCTGTATTGAAAACAGTTAAGCCGAAAAATGAAGCAAAGGAAGTTATACCACCTGTAATTGAGTTCAATGTTGAACCGGTGAAAAAGGCAGAGGAAAAAAAAACGCCTGAAGTAAAAGCCAGTGATGTAGAGTTTTATATTGAAAAGACTCCTGAGATAATTGAACCAAAGATTATTGACGATATCATAGAAACTGAAAAAACTGTTTCTACCTCTCCATACGACCCGACACTAGACCTTTCTTCTTATAAGTTCCCTCCGCTTAGCCTTTTACATGAACATGGGCATGACAGCGTAAATATTGATCAGGCGGAATTAACAGCCAATAAGGATAGAATTGTTGCAACGCTTGCCAATTACAGCATCGGGATTAAAAAGATAAAAGCTACTCCCGGTCCTACCGTTACGCTATATGAGATAGTTCCGCAAGATGGAACACGTATTTCGAAAATAAAGAACCTGGAAGATGATATTGCATTGAGCCTTTCAGCCTTGGGTATACGTATTATTGCACCTATGCCAGGGCAAGGTACAATAGGTATTGAGGTACCTAACCGTAATCCCGGAATGGTTTCTATGAGGTCTATTTTGGCGTCGGACCAGTTTCAGAAAGCCGATATGGAATTGCCAATTGGCTTAGGCAAAACAATATCGGACCAACCTTTTGTAATTGACCTTGCTAAAATGCCCCATTTGCTTATGGCGGGTGCTACGGGACAAGGTAAATCGGTAGGATTGAATGCAGTATTGGTTTCTCTTTTATACAAAAAGCATCCTTCACAAATTAAATTTGTGTTGGTCGATCCTAAGAAAGTAGAGTTGACCTTATTTAACAAGATTGAAAGGCATTTCCTTGCTAAACTGCCTAATTCAGGCGAGGCCATTATTACAGATACTAAGAAGGTAATACATACGCTAAACTCTTTGTGTATAGAAATGGATCAACGTTACGATCTGTTGAAAGATGCCCAGGTACGTAACATTAAAGAGTACAATGAAAAGTTTGTTGCACGTAAACTGAACCCTGAAAAGGGACACAAATATTTGCCTTACATAGTGCTTATAGTGGATGAGTTTGCTGACTTGATCATGACAGCAGGCAAGGAAGTAGAAACCCCGATAGCAAGATTAGCACAGCTTGCACGTGCAATCGGCATTCACCTGATAATAGCAACACAGCGTCCTTCGGTTAATATTATTACGGGTACTATTAAAGCCAACTTCCCTGCCCGTATAGCATTCAGGGTTATTTCGAAAATTGATTCACGTACTATACTTGATTCCGGTGGTGCTGACCAGCTTATTGGACGTGGAGATATGTTATTGGCAACGGGCAGCGACCTGATACGACTACAGTGTGCTTTTATAAGCACCGGCGAAGTGGAAGAGATCACTGATTACATTGGAGCTCAACAAGCATACCCTACTGCATTCCAGTTACCGGAATATGTTGAGGAAGGAGACGAAAACGGACCTGTTGAATTTGGAGCTGATGAGAAAGATGCACTGTTTGACCAATGTGCCCGCATAGTAGTAGAAACCCAGCAAGGGTCTGCATCGTTATTGCAGCGCAGATTAAAGATAGGCTACAACCGTGCAGGCAGAATAGTTGACCAGTTGCAGGCAGCCGGTATTATAGGTGCATTTGAAGGCAGTAAAGCACGTGAAGTACTTATAAAAGACTTTATGCAATTAGATGAGAAACTGAAACAGCTATCGGGTCCGCAGGATAGTTAAACGTGAAGGGTGCCCTTCTTGGCGAGAAGTTCTTCTTTAGTCTCCTTAACCAATTCATCAACAATACAGCAGTCTACAGGGCAAACTGATGCACACTGAGGTTCATCATGAAAGCCTACACACTCTGTACATTTATCAGAAACAATGTAGTATCTGTCTAATTCCACCGGTTGTTGAGGGTCATCAGCGTCAGTAGATAAACCGCTTTTAGCTGTGAACATACCCTTCAGTGAAGTTCCGTCAGCGAAACGCCATTCGTTACCGCCTTCATATATAGCATTATTAGGGCATTCAGGTTCGCAAGCCCCACAGTTAATGCATTCGTCAGTTATTTTAAGTGCCATAGTGTTCTTTTAATAGAATGCAAAGATACAAAAAGCTATTTTATACTATTATACCCTATTTTTGCACCGAATATGAAACAGATACAAGCAATAGAAGATTTTAGCAAGCTGGGTATAGAAATGGCTGGGTTTATTAATAGCCCTCAATCAGAGGTATATACGGAATGGAATGAGGCCCTAAGGCTTGCCGAATATAATAATGGGTGGTTTACAAGAGAAAGCATTTTAAGCGCTTTAAAAGGAATAGCTCCCTGGTTGACCAAACCTAATCTCGAGCAATGGTTGTCAAAGTACCCTCAATTACAGAAAGAAAACGCCAAGCCCATTACTGTAAATGTAATTATGGCAGGTAATATTCCCTTAGTAGGTTTTCATGACTTTCTTTCGATACTTATAACCGGTAATAATATCAATGCCAAACTAGCCAGTGCTGATTCTGTATTGCTAAAGTTCCTGATAAAGAAATTGGTTGCCATAAATGCTGAGTGGGAAAAGCATATCAAAGTAGTTGAAAAGATTCCTAATACTGCCAATGTTATTATTGCAACAGGCAGCAATAACACAGCCCGCCATTTCGAATACTACTTCAGAAACACACCGCACATTATCCGTAAGAACCGCAACAGCATTGCAATATTAGATGGTACTGAAACTACGGAAGAAATAGGCAAATTGGGTGAAGACATTTTCAGTTATTTCGGCCTAGGATGCAGAAACATCTCTAAGTTATTTGTTCCGGTCGGATATGATTTTGTTCCATTCTTTCAAGGCATTGAGAAATTTAAAGATGTTGTAAACCATAATAAATACGCCAATAACTATAACTACAATCGCACTATATTCCTTATGGATGGAATAGTGTTTACTGATAATGGCTTTCTTATGGTCACAAAAAAGGGTTCGATATCTTCTCCAATAGCGGTATTGCATTTTGAGGAGTATTCTGACTTAGTTCAACTGAGAGAATTACTTGCAAAAGAGAAAGAAAACATTCAATGCATAGCTGTTAAAGAAAGCTTAGGTAAGAGATTGGGAGAATTGGATATGCCAATAGTGGAATTAGGGCAGGCACAGTCGCCAAAGCTTTGGGATTATGCTGATGGAGTTGATGTTATAAAATTCTTTATTGAACAAAGCAGTAAGAATTAAAAGTGGTTATTTTTGGTAAAACAGAATGAGTACAAGTATCCTACAAACCGGTAACGAGTTAGAGCCTTTGCAATTGGCAAATGGCAAGCAGTTCTCTTTTGACCATCCACTGGTTATGGGCATTATAAACATTACCCCTGACTCATTTTATGATGGTGGAAAATATGTTAGCGCTGAGGATGCTATCGAAAAGGTTGAAAAATTATTGCTTGAAGGTGCCGACATCATTGACCTTGGGGCTGCATCTACAAGGCCAGGTGCTGAATTAATAAGCTGTGAAGACGAGTTAAAAAGAATACTACCTGTTCTTGATGCTATTATTACAAAACATCCCCATGCAATAGTTTCAATTGATACATTCCATTCTGAAGTAGCGGCAGAATGCATGAGGCATGGTGCTGCTATTATAAATGATATTTCCGGAGGAACACTTGATGAAAGGATGCATAGTATTGTAGCTAAACTGAAAGTGCCTTATATAATAATGCATATGCAAGGCACCCCTCAAAATATGCAAATAGAACCTGCATATAATAATGTTGTTAACGAAGTCTATGACTTTCTTAATAATAGAGTGACGGCTGCAAGAACAGCAGGGATCAAACAAATAATTATTGATCCGGGTTTTGGTTTTGGCAAAACTGTTGAACATAATTATTTACTGTTGCGTAACCTAAGCAAATTTAAAGAGCTTAGTTTGCCAGTACTTTCAGGAGTTTCACGCAAATCAATGATCAACAAAGTGCTAAATACAAAACCTGAAAATGCATTGACCGGTACTATTGCATTGAATACATTGGCCATATTACAAGGAGCTAATATTCTAAGGGTACATGATGTAAAAGAAGCAAAACAAGTGATCAAAATGGTTAATCAATTTTTACACCCCGATACCCAAGTATGATCAGCCTATTTATAACATTTCGTTGGTTAGATGCTGTAGACATATTGTTGGTAGCTGTATTGCTGTATGAATTGTATAGTCTTGTACGTGGTACAGCTGCGATAAACATACTCACCGGTATTGTGTTACTCTATATTGTGTGGCTTATTGTAAAGGCACTCGACATGCAGTTATTCAGCAGCATACTAAGCCGTTTTCTTGATGTAGGTGTAATTGCTATCATTATAGTATTTCAGCAGGAGTTAAGGCGTTTCCTACTCATTATAGGCAAAACTGAATTCTTCAATCGAAAGAACTTTACAAAGAACTTTTTAATGCTCCAGTTAGATAAGCAAAGCGAACTGGATATTCATCCCATCTTAAAAGCATGCCATAACCTTGCTGATAATAAGACCGGTGCGCTTATTGTAATTGAAAAAGATACTGACCTTACCTTCTATGCGCAGACAGGGGATATTATTGATAGTAATATTACCGAGGCAATGCTTGAAAGTGTCTTCTTTAAGAACAACCCATTGCACGATGGGGCCGTAATTATATCAGACAACAAAATTCATGCAGCCCGTTGCGTTCTGCCTAGTACTGAAAAAACAGACTTCCCTACTAATCTTGGTATGAGGCATAGAGCTGCAGTTGGCATAACAGAAAAATCTGACGCTATTGCCATATCTGTTTCAGAACAAACGGGCTCTATATCAGTTGCTCACCTTGGTAAGTTGCACCATAATCTTAGCAAGGAAAGGCTTGCAACTATTTTACAAGAAATGCTTCAATAAGCATTTAGAACTTGAGACTTACACCACCTAGAACATTGGTCCCTGCCTGAGGGAAATAACTGTTTTGGTTATAAATAGCACCTCCTTGCAAGTATTCATATGTATAGCCATTCGATACATACTTAACATTCGCTATATTGTTTATTAATAAGGTAATATCTATTTCTTTCAGCCATTTCTTCGGAAAGAACATATAATTAACCCGAAAATCATTAGTGAAATATTTTGGGATATCACGGTCAGTACTTTCCGTATTATCCAGATATTGCCTGCTTACATACTTGGTTAACAAGCTAAATGAAATATGGCTTGCAGGCATAAATGTTAATGTACTGCCTACTATCCATGTCGGCGAGAAAGAGATATCAGCCAAGGGGTGCACCTGATAAAGAATATTCTTCCCGCTATCATATGAATCTACATACTCATTGAAATCCTTTATCTTATTTATACTATATGTTGCATTAGCATTCCATCTTAACCAGTTAGCAGGTTGTATAGCTCCTTGTAGTTCAATTCCCTCGCGGTAGCTCTGTGGTACATTTATTCGATTGTACTGCCCCACATTATTTACCTGCCCGTTAAGTACCAATTGATTTTTGTAATCCATATAATACAAATTAGCTTGTATTGCAACATGTTTCCAATGCTGTTTATAGCCTGCCTCCCAATCAACCAAATGCTCAGGCAAAGGCCTGCTCGATGGTGTTGATTGAACATAATCGTCACGGGAAGGTTCTTTATTACCTATAGCAACCGAAGCATATGCGTTCTGAGTTGTAGAGAAATCATAGCTAAGTCCGCTCTTAGGATTAAAAAAATCGAGTTTCACATCCTGGTTTACATTCTGTAGTTGGTCATTAAATCCCCAAAAGGAATAATCGACATGCCGGTATTGCAAATCAGCATAAAGGCTTAACCTGGTAGTAAGTTGATAAGTACCGTTAATGAAAATATTGTTATCGGTTTTTAAGGCTGTATCACTTACATACTGATAGCTGTTAGTTGGCAAGCCGCCATTTTGTGCCCATATTACATTGTCGTAATGCAATCCGTAGTATTGATCCCATCCGCCACCCAAAGAAGCATTTAATCTGTTATGGTCGGTATATTTTATAGTATATGTTGCACCGTAGAACTTATTATTCAGCCATAGATCTTCAATAAAATTACCTGTATCTTTACCAATGCCAGGGCTTTGCAATCCATAGTTTTGGTAGTTGTAACCAGCATCCATATCTTCATAGTATCCCCATCCGTTTGTAAGGAACAATGCAGCATTTAGCTGAAAGTTGTTATTTATTACGTGGGAAAGATGAAGCTGGTAATAATCCTGCTCATAGTTATCGGTTTCATTAGTATAGTATTGAGTTTTTCCATTTGCATCTGTATACATACCGGCAGGATTATATGTTCTGTCAGTCGCCAATGAATCTTGCGGCACACCATACCATGCCTGGTATGTTTTTTCCTTACCGGTAAACACCACAACCTTTATCATTGTGTTTTTAGTGTAATACCCAGCATCAAAAAATGCAGATTCAAAGTTGGAGCTTGCTCTATCAATGTATCCATCTGACGTTATTTTTGAAGCTCTGCCATCAAATGCCCAATGGCCATCTAAAAGGCCTGAACCAAAATTGAATGTGTTTTTAAACGTGTTAAAAGAACCACCCGATGTACTGTATTCGGCATAAGGCGCTGTAGAAAGTTTTGTTGTTTCTATATTTATACTTCCCCCAAAAGCACCTGCACCATTTGTTGAAGTACCTACACCCCTTTGTATCTGAATATTATCGGTTGATGAAACAATATCCGGCATATCAACCCAATATACGCCCTGGTCTTCAGCATCATTAATAGGCACTCCATCTATGGTAACATTTACACGGGTTGCATCACTTCCACGAAGATGTATATATGTGTATCCAACTCCCGCTCCTGCATCAGAGGTTGTAACCATTGATGGGGTAAAATTTAATAAATAGGGGAGGTCTTGCCCTACATTGCTTTTTTCAAGATAGGCTTTGTTTATATTGGTATAAGCAGTGGGGGTTTTATCACCCGCACGTGTAGCACTAACCACCACTTCATTTGATAACACTGCAGTTTGAGTTAATTGAACATGCAAGGAAGAATCTTTCGGAAGTACAACTATTATACTTTTGGGTTTATAGCCAACATAAGTGAACGAAACAGTGTAAGTACCATCTGTCAAACGCAAATTGAATTTACCATCAAGGTCCGTTAATGTAGTTAGCATGGTAGTGTTAATAGTAACACCCACACCAACTAGTTTTTCTCCAGTTGCCGAATCAGTAATTGTTCCTTTAAAGGAGTTTTGTGCCGAAGCAATAAAAGGCGCAAATAAAACTATAGTACATAGTTTTGCAATAGAACATTTGATGATATTCATCTGGTTCGTTTATACATGCAGCCAAGAAAACCAAAGGGTGGAAAATTCTCCCGGCATCTATCTAATTTCGCTATCTCCTTCCCTCCGCAGGCATTATCCTGTTCAGGTTCCAAAACGTATTTCTACGCTTAATGGGTATGATCTCAGCCCTTAAGTTCTGGGGCACCCCTTAAAAGAGACATGACAAAACTAATAAAAAATTATGTAAGCCTAATTTTTAACTAAACTTTTTATTAACTACCCTCACTCATCTAATAAGAAAGCAGCGTAAACAAAGAATAATTACTTTTGAATGGTATGAATTTCTTCGATAAAACTACTATACATAATATACGTAGTCATTCAGCGAGGGCTGATGAGTTTAAAAGAATTCCTAACGAATGGCTTAAGCTTATTTACGAAAAAAAGTATTTTAAACTTTTCGTTCCGGTAAAAGATGGTGGGCTTATGATGCCCTTGCCACAGGCATTGCGCTTATTTGATGAGGCTGCCAATATTGACGGCAATTTTGGTTGGGCAATTACAATTGGTTCAGGTGGAGGGTATTTTTATGCATATATGCAACCTGATACAGCTAAAAAAGTATTTAAAGGAGCACGTTCCGTAATTGCAGGCGGAGGTAAACCTGCCCAACAAGTGCAAAAAGTTAAAGGAGGATATAAAGTTACCGGGCAATGGCAATATGCAAGTGGTGCATCTTACGCCACTTCATTTACAGCTAATGCTCAGCTAGAAAAAAATAAAGTTATAGCAGTTACTTTTGCTGCCAAACAGGCTAGTATTAAAGAAGACTGGAATGCAATTGGTATGAAGGCTACAGAAAGCAATAGTTTTAGTACAGAAAATGCTTTTGTAGCCAATGAGATGGTATTTAACCTGGCATCAACCAAGTTATTTTACGAACATCCATTGTATCATTATCCATTTCTGCAATTTGCAGAGGCTTCATTTGCTGCCTTAAGTTTAGGCTTAGGCAGGCATTTTTTTGAAGAAGCCAACATCTTGTTAAATGAGAATAAAAAGAACTGGTCTGTAATTAAAGGCAGATATGAATTTGTAAAGTTATTTGTATCAAAGAAAGAAAGTGAGTTTAATAAAACATCGAATCAGTTCTATAAAATTGCTGATGCATCATGGGGAGAAATACTGAAGAATGGAAAACTAAGTAACAAGACCCAGAAACAAGTAAGTGAAGTAAGCAAAAGATCTTCAAGGTTTGTGTTGAATGGTATGGATGCTGTAATTCAATATATGGGTATGGGTGCTGTAATGGAAAATAGCGCCGTTAATAAAATATGGAGGGATGCACATACCGCCTGCCAGCATGTATTACTTATTCCCTATAGTAAAATTTAAATAGAGTATGTTATTTAATCAATCGTCTATATTACACAAGTATGATAACTGCATCTAAAATAGCCGGAGCAATATTTACAATTCTCGCTATTCTTTTAGCCATTGATCTTTATTCCTATACCGGGTTAAGGGCTGCGCTCAAGTCAGTTTCTAAAAGAACCAGGAGAATTTGTTCCTGGGCATATTGGTTGATAAATGCAGCCTTTCTTATTTCCATAACATGTACTGCATTATTCTTTAAATCTGCAATCGGATTCTCTGGTTGGTGGTTTCATGTATTAGCCGGCTTCTTTTTCGCACTCTACATTCCTAAATTGTTCTTTATCGTTTTCCTGGTTTTAGAAGATGCATATCGTTTAATCAGAGCAATCGGTGTTGGAATATATAAGCTAACGAATAAGAATAAGTCAACTACAGTAGAATTGTTTCAATCGCGCCGAAAGTTTATTGCGAATACGGGGGCAATTGTTGCTGCTATACCATTTACAGGCGTATTATATGGCGTCACTAAGGGCAAATACAATTTTAAAATACATAAAGTAGAAATTGCTTTTAAAGACCTTCCGAAGCAATTTGATGGCTTGCAAATAACGCAGCTTTCAGACATTCATTGCGGCAGCTTCGATGATAAAGAAGCAGTGCAGCATGCAATGGACCTGGCTAACGAACAGAGATCTGATATTATATTCTTTACCGGTGACCTGGTAAATAATGTAACGGAGGAAGTAGAACCCTGGATGGATGTATTCAGCAAACTTAAAGCGCCAATGGGTGTTTATTCCATACTTGGCAACCACGATTACGGAGATTATGTTAGCTGGGAATCCCCAGAAGCTAAACGTGCCAACCTTGAAAAGTTGTTCGTTGTAGAAAAGCAGTTAGGTTATAAGCTTTTGAAGAATGAAAACACTAAACTTGAAAGGAATGGTGCGTATATAGAGTTACTTGGAATGGAAAATTGGGGCACAGGTGGATTCAGTAAATACGGAGACTTTAAAAAGACACTGGAAGGAACCCAAGCGGATTCATTTAAGATATTACTATCGCATGACCCGACACATTGGGAAGAACAGGTTATGAATCATCCTACCCATGTTCATTTAACATTAGCAGGCCATACACATGGCGCCCAACTTGGTGTTGAATTACCGCATCTGCGATTTTCTCCTGCACAATTCAGGTACAAAAGATGGGCTGGCTTATATTCTGAAAACGGGAAATACCTTTATGTTAACAGGGGATTAGGTTTTATTGGCTTCCCTGGCAGGGTAGGCATTTGGCCCGAAATAACAGTTATTACTCTAAAGACTGCTTAAAACATTTTAGCTCCATTAGGAACCGGATGGGTCAAGGCTGTCAATACTACATCTCCATTTGTATCAGGGAACCCAGTTACCAGGCATTGAGACATAAAATTGGCTATTTGCTTTTCGGGGAAGTTAATGACTGCCACAACCTGTCGCCCTATTAATTCCTGTTTGGTATAATGCTTGGTTACCTGCGCGCTGCTCCACTTAATACCAAACTCACCGAAGTCAACTTTAAGTTGATATGCTGGTTTTCTGGCCTCAGGGAAATCAAGTACTTCAAGAATAGTACCTGCACGCAGTTCTACTTTTTCGAAATCCTTCCAGCCAATTTGCTCCATACAGGTTACTTCCTGATGCGGTAGCAAATACCAAACTCCTTGGCAAAACCACTGATAGTAGTAGAATACCTAGGGCCAACAAAATCTTTAGGTACCTGAGGAATATCAGTTTGAGAAAATGCAGTGAACATGGCAACAATACCAAAGTGACCCAGTACAAAGAAGCGGCCATGTAAACCGAACCGTACAATATTTCCTGAAGACTTGTAGCTATAAGAGCCATCGCTTCCATTTGAACCATTAAAAGACACTGTAGAGCCACCATAAGAGAAAACGGCAGAAATATCGGTTATCCTGGTTGTAAAGAAATGATAACTACCATCAATTGTGAATTCTGATGTGCTTGCCTTAATTTGATTATTTGAAACATTCAAGCCATATGGATTCGTGGGATCAAGATTGTAAATATCAGCGCCTGATGTTATTCCAATACCCCAATGGTTTGTTATACCGTATTCTAATTGCAGTGGATCTCTGCACCCAATAATATACTGGCTTTCTCCTTTTTGTGTTTCATAGTTATAGGTATTGTAATGTGCAAAGGTGTTACCTTCAGTTACATTTATCTGAAATGAGCCCTGGCGGAATGCAAGTGATTGGGATATACCTGACCCGGCAAGCATCAACACCATACTTAAAGCAATAGTATATTTTTTCATGCAATTAGTTTTAATTGAGTTAGAAATTCAATAAACTTACTCAAATATAAGAAGAAATTTTGGTTTTTCCAAGAGCACTTTATCGTTATTGTTAACAAGTGAATAAAGCAATAATTAAACCAATAATACTGCTTTATTCCCTTAAATAGCATGAAGCCTTTATTTAACGTTGATCTGTTTTACTTCCCCGTTAGTTGTTATCACATAGTAGAATGATTTTGGTTTCTCTTCTTCCTTCAAAATATACTTTACATTTAATGTATACGATAACTGCACTACCGGTTCTGTAATTACCGGGTTAATTACAATATCATAACTATCATAATTAACCTGGCTATAAAATCTTGAATACGGAACATTAGCCTGGTTCACATATGGCTGATCATCTGCCCTCTTTTTGATAGCACTTATAGAAGGATGAGACAGGGCAACATAGGATAAGTATTTGGTCTCAGGGTAAATAGTCTTAAATCCGTCAGCCATTGTTTTTTTTAATGTATCAAGTTTAAAGCCTGCCATTTGGCATGACTTTACTTTGGCTCTTAGTTCTCCAATACAAGCAAGCCTTAGGCTATCCAGTAGTTTCTGCGTGTTAGGTATAAAATAGTCAACCTTTACCAGGTCATATATCTCTGCCTGTGCAGACATAGACAAAATAGCATCAAGATTCCTGGAATGTTTAAAATGTATATATACATTCTTCTGCAGTTCAAAACCTATCGGTATTTCATTGTACTTTTTGCTGAAGACAGCATTATCCCGTTTAAATTCGTATTTGGGAACAAAGGATATCATATCCAGTTTTATGTCTGAAGTATCCACACCTATGCTTTTCAGGCCTGTTTTGAATTGCCCTATCCGGTTATTCATTAAAGAATCAGCTGCACGTGCTGTAGATCCGACCTGTATGACGTTAAATACAGCTACATAATTATCTGCAACCACATTCATTAGCCCGTTTATATTAATAGTTATCTCATCATTATTCGGGTATGCACTTGTGGCCGGGTTTCTATCCTGGGTTTGAGCTGCTTGCTGCTGGTTATAAAGGTAATTACTCTGTCTGGAGTAATAATTACCGGCCGCCGCCGGGGCAGGAGTTGCTGAGTATTGGTAGTTTGCTTCTGACTTCGCAGCTTCATAGTTGCCATCTACCTGGGCAACTAGCCTGCTTGTTATTACCATTAAAACGGGTAATGTTAAAAATGCTGATTTCATGATTTATTGATTTTAATTGTTATAATTGGTTACGCCGCAAAAGTCGCTCAGGCTTAGGGGCTAATCCAAATTATTCTCATGCAAATGGTTTGCAAAACAATTTGCAACTTTGCATAATCATTTTGCAGGAGTTTTTCTTAACATCCTGCCTTATAATTGCATTGAATGAAACATCCGGATAGGATATTTTTCGAAAAGCTTAAGGAAGAGATAGCAGGCATATATTGTTCTGGTAGCCCGGGCACATCGGAAAAAATTGAAGAGTGGAACGGAAGAACTATTGAAGGATTTCAGAATGAGCTGCAACAAAAGGTTAAAAGCGCTATAAGTTTAAGATGGTTCTATACGCATATAAAATCTGTAAATGAAGATAAACTACCACGTACCGATGTACTTGACCTGCTTAGTCAATATGCAGGGTATAGTAATTGGAACGATTTTGTGTGTAAAAAGAGAGAAACCGGCATTGGTAAAGAAGAGAATAAAGAGACTATCATTATTGAGAGTAAACAACCAGAACCTGCCACCTCAAAAGCTAATAAACGTCTCATGCCTGTAATCCTCGCAATATCTGTAATAGTACTGCTAACCATGATATGGGCAATGGCAAGGAAAGGTGATGAAGTTACCTGCCGCTTTTGTTTTACAGATGCAGATGTCGGGACCGTAATAAAGAACGGAAAAATCGGGATCACACTTTTACATGAACAAGAATCACCCCAGGAATTTACGGGGAATGATTCAGGTTGTGTAAACATCAGAAGTAAACCGGGCAAAGTAACTTTTATAGTTCATGCCCAATATTACAGGCCCGATACTATAATTAGGACAATAACAGAAGGATTTAATCCTGAAACAGTACAACTTAAGCCCGATGACTATGCGTTGATGATAAGTATATTTTCCAGGTCGAAGGTTGAAGACTGGAATCTGCGCAGGCAACAATTACAAGGAATGTTTACAGATGATGCACGTATATTTCAGGTGTACCCGAGTGATAAGAGAGGTATGGAAATGTACAACAAAGAAGAATTTATTGGGAAACTAACCATGCCAATTACAAGCTTGAAGAATATTGAAGTGATAGAGACACTATATAATAATGGTAAAATATCAGCACTTAGGTTCATTCAAAAAGAAGACAACAAATGAAAACTAACATGAAACATTATCTCGCTATACTTCTTGGACTGATCCTGTTCAGTAATATAGGGCATTCTCAGGAAGCCATGAAACAGGAAGCTGTGAAGAGTGAATCGCCTGCGCCTGCCCCGGCAGCTATGGCACCTGTATCCTCATGGCAATCTAGGTTTATTTCTGATAACTTATCCACTAATGATGTTGAAGGTTACGAAGTGAGGGCAGAACAAAAGGTAAAGGATTTTTATAATTATGTGTCCATTATTTCAGACCCTAAATATGATATTAAGTTAAGGATGGATGCAAAAAAGCAGGCTCTTGACCTGTTCGCAAGCGGAAGTTGCACGATCAACAAAAAACCTGTTGATCAGTATTTAGATAGCTGCCTTAATCTTAAGCAGGCAATTACATTACAGGTGAGTAATGTGATCGTTAAGAAGAAACTAGAGATGCTGGATGGCGATCCGGAATATGATGGGTATTTAGAATGCATGGTTGGCGGAACTACAAGATCAGTTTACATTCATCTATATAAAAAGGCAAAGCAATTTGGTTCATCTCAGGAAATGGTATGGACAGTATTTATATGCGATATAGAATAACTAGGCCATGGTCTTAGCCGGAGTACTTCTCCATTCACCAATTTGTTGCCTCCACATTGCATAGTAAAGGCCTTTCAGGTCTAATAATTCCTGGTGCTTGCCTGATTCTATAATATGCCCTTTTTCAAGTACATATATTTTATCGGCATGCATAATGGTTGAAAGCCTGTGTGCTATAAGTATAGTAACGTGGTTTGTGTTTTCTGACACATCACGTATTGTCTTACTAATTTCTTCTTCTGTTAGCGAATCAAGTGCTGAAGTTGCCTCATCAAACACCAACAAGGAGGGGTTCCTTAGCAGCGCACGTGCAATAGACAATCTTTGTTTTTCTCCGCCTGATACTTTCACTCCGCCCTCACCAATTATTGTGTCAATTCCCTTATCTGCCCTGGCTAAAAGGTTTTCGCATGCTGCTTTATGAAGCACAGTATGAATTTCTTCATCGGTTGCATTTGGAGCAACGAACAATAGGTTCTCCTTAATACTTCCAGAGAACAATTGCGAATCTTGTGATACAAGGCCTATCTGTTCACGTAACTTATCCAGATCTATTTGCTTGCCGTTAACTCCATTATATAATATATTGCCCGCAGGTGGTGGATATAATCCCACTAACAATTTCACCAAGGTGGTTTTACCTGAGCCCGATGGCCCGGCAAAAGCAATAGTTTGCCCCCGTTCTACTTTGAACGATATATCAGTTAGGGCACTGGTTTTAGCGGTTGCGTGTTTAAAACTTACATTATCAAATTCAACTGTTTCAACCAAATTAATGTTTACCGGGTTAGCCGACTTAGGTTCCTTTGGAGTGCTCATTATCCTATTGAAATTGTCTAAAGACACCTGCGTTTCCCTGAATGTATTAATGATATTACCAAGCTCCTGTAGCGGGCCAAATATGAAGAAGGAGTATATCTGTAAAAGGAATATCTGACCTATTGTGAGGCGGTCATTAAAAATAAGGTAAATGAGCATGAACAGAATAATATTCTGAAGCAGGTTCACTATAGTACCCTGAACAAAACTTATACTCCTGATATACCGTACTTTTTTCAGTTCAAGCCCCAATATTTTAGTGGTTGTAGAGTTTAGCCTGTTTATCTCCTGTTCAGCAAGACCTAAACTTTTTACGACTTCTATATTCCTGAGCGACTCGGTTGTAGAGCCTGCCAATGCAGTTGTTTCTCCAACTATTTTCTTTTGTATCACCTTAATTTTCTTGGTCAGGAAGGAGCTTACAAAACCCAAAATAGGAACAACAGAAAAATATACCGGAGCTATAAGCCAATAAATACTCATAGAATACCAGAACACAAACACAACACCCACTAATGTGGTGAACATTATACTGATGAACTGTAATACGATCTTCTGGATATCATCACGTACTTTTTGTAATATGCCTAATGTTTCACCACTGCGCTGGTCTTCAAAAACTGAATAGGGAAGCTCAAGTGAATGCCTTATACCGTCCGTATATATTTGTGCACCTGCCTTTTGAGTAACAACATTAGTGAAGTAATCCTGGAAGTTCTTTGCAATGCGCGATACCATTGCTACACCTAAGGACATAACCATCCAGTAAATTACGTTGTGAAATAGATCTGCAGTACTATACCTGCGTACCGGAATCAGACGCTCATTTATAAAACTTAGCGCTTTGTCATCTTGCACATTGGCCCAGTAAAGGATATGCTTATAGAATTGAACAGAAGCATATGAATGCCTTGGTACAAGGTATGTATCGACAATGTGCTGGAATATAAGCGGGTTAATAAGGGAGAATATCTGGTTAATGGCTGCCAGCACCAATGCTAAGAACAAAAGCCATTTGTATTGCTTAAGGTAGGAGTATAATATTTTCAACGTAGGTTTATTTCGGTATAATTAATAAGGACGGAAAGATACTGGCTTTACTTTAAATGATTGTCATACTTCTGCCATTTTCAAATTAAAGCTCATTGATAAATACAATAAATAACAATAAACTGTTTTGCTAAAATTCGTAGCAGTTATTTTCATTATTAATTGATTATCAAATATTTACAAGAATGATTCATTGCTAAAAAATATTGGCGACAAATTGGCAGAGAAGTAAGCATCTATTCTTGAAATAGGCAAAAGGTTGGCGCGGTTTAGCTGCAAGAGATGCGACAAGGTTTTGCGTTAGGGATAGTAGCGTAAAGCCCACAGCATAGCGAGGACTTGCAGCGTATAGCCCGACCCGTAGGGGAACGCCCAAAATCAATCACGAATTAAAAACCGCGAAGTGCTCATGAGTTCAGCTGAAAGTAAGCGCTCCACTAATAATTACGAATTACGACAAGAAGGTTAATTTGCTTCATGCTAGCAATGACGAATTACCAAACATCATAGTAAAGAAACCTACTTCCAGGCCTTCACGATCAAACCCGTACCCTTAGCATGGGTACCATTGGTATCCATAGAGTTAAGGATGAGCGAGAACGGAAAAGTAACCAGGTAATAAAAAGGCAATAGAATAATAAATGCCTTTGTAACAGAAAGTATCTTCATAGGATATTTCATAGAAAGCACCCATGCAATATGTCCGGGCACACCGTAGGAATAGCGAGCCTCAATTTTTGTAAAGCCTGCCGTTCTGAGTTTATCCTGAATTTCATTTATGTTATATCCATTACGCACGTGCTCGCCAATAAAGGAACCATCCTCTGAGCTATCAGCATCCGATCCGCCCTGATCGGACGGAGTTGAAATTAGCAGCATTCCGTTTTTGCGGAGTGAAGCATAAATGTTCTTAAATACCTGAACGTCCTCAAGTATATGTTCCATAACATCTACCGAAAGTGCAAAGTCATAACTTTCAGGCTGGCTGAATTTGGTAAGGTCGGCCACTTCAAAGCGCACATTTTTTTTGCCTTGCGATGAAAAGAACTTGTTACAATCTGCAATCTGGTCATCTTTTACATCAACACCCAATATGTTCCAGTCGGGGTGCTTGCTCGATATGTACCATGAATACTGTCCGAAGCCCGAACCGGCATCTAATATTTCTGCTTTTGCAGGAGCTGTTTTCTCCCAGGCACGTAATTCTTTATGAATATGCCATGTACGTAACAAAAGCAGGTCGAGCAAATTGTAGAACAACTTGCGCAGGGCAGGGGACATGTTAAAAAAGACACCAAGTTTATTTTTAATTGGATCGTATTCCATCGGGTGATATTATTTTTTTAATAGTTGTTCAATATGTTGAATGGCATCGTATGAATCGTCGATATGGAAACGCAGGTCGGGCACAATACGTAATTGAGAGTGCACCCGTGATGATAGATATTTGCGTATTTCCGATTTCTTTTCCATCAGCATTTCCATGGTTTGCTGAGGCTTTAAATTAAGCACCGTAAAGAATATCTTAGCGATGGAAAGGTCGGGGCTTATTTCAACGTTGGTAACAGTTATAAGGCCACCAACAAACAGGTGACGTGCTTCCTTCTGGAAGATATCGCCTATTTCTTTTTGTACCAGTCTTGAAACCTTATTTTGTCGTAGTGTTGCCATAATTGCCGCAAACGTACAAAATTTTATCCCTCCATGCCTCTCTAAATCTCCCCAAGCAGGGAGACTTTCAATGAAATAAGGGTTTTGTGTATTGCCTCCCCCGCTTTGGGGGAGGTTGGTGGGGGCGGGGTGATAAGTTACTATATTTGCCCCTCTAAAAACTGAAGCATGTCAGACAGACCGGTACGAGTAAGATTTGCACCCAGCCCAACTGGCCCTTTGCATATTGGCGGGGTTCGCACGGCATTATATAATTACTTATTTGCTAAAAAACATAACGGCACCTTTATATTACGAATTGAAGATACAGACCAGAACCGTTTTGTACCGGGTGCTGAAGATTATATACAGGAAGCCCTGGCATGGTGCGGTATTGAAGTTGAAGAAGGTATTAGACAAGGCGGCCCTCATGCGCCTTATCGCCAGTCGGAACGTAAGCCCATGTATCGCCAGTTTGCTGAAAAATTAGTTGAACTGGGCCATGCCTACTATGCGTTCGACACCTCAGAAGAACTGGAAGCTATGCGCAAGCGCCTGGAAGCTGCGAAGGTGGCTGCACCGCAGTATAATGCTGTTACCCGCAGCACTATGAAGAATTCACTGACCCTTTCAGAAGATGATGTGAAAAAACGCATGGAGTCGGGCGAGCAATATGTGATACGGATGAAGATTCCGCGTAATGAAGAGATACGTTTTCATGATATAATAAGGGGCTGGGTTGTAGTACATACCCAATCGCTTGATGATAAGGTTTTGTTTAAGTCAGACGGTATGCCAACATATCATTTGGCCAATGTGGTTGACGATTATTTGATGAAGATAACTCATGTGATACGTGGGGAAGAATGGCTGCCATCGGCGCCATTGCATGTATTGTTATACCGTTCTTTTGGATGGGAAGATGTTATGCCGCAATTTGCCCATTTGCCGCTTTTATTGCGCCCTGATGGTAATGGTAAACTGAGCAAGAGAGATGGCGACCGTCTTGGTTTTCCTGTTTTTCCGTTGGATTGGAAAGACCCTGCTACAGGTGAGCAATCATCTGGCTACCGCGAACGTGGATATTTTCCGGATGCTGTTGTGAACCTGTTGGCCTTTTTAGGTTGGAACCCGGGAACAACACAGGAATTGTTCTCAATGGAAGAACTGATACAGGCATTTTCACTAGAGCGTGTAAGTAAACACGGTGCTAAGTTCGACCCTGATAAGGCTAGGTGGTATAACCAGCAATATTTACGTAAAAGAACAGATACTGAATTAGCGGAATCGTTTATACCTATTGTTAAAAGCAAAGGTGTTACAGGCGACCTGGCCTCGGAGTATTATGTAGAAAGGGTTTGTACACTTATTAAAGAAAAGGCTCATTTTGTAAATGAGTTCTGGGACCTGGGCAGTTTCTTTTTCTTTGCCCCTGAAGCTTACGATACAGGCGTTATTCAAAAGAAATGGAAAGATAATGTGCCAACTTTCTTCGCCAAGTTGAAAGATGTGTTGGCGAATACAAGCGATTTTTCGCATGCCAATGTTGAGGCTGTATTTAAAAAGACGGCTGAAGAAAATAATACACCTCCCGGCTCAGTAATGCAATTGTTCAGGGTGCTGGTAACAGGTTTGGCAGCAGGACCTGCATTGTTCGAAGCAATGGAAGTACTGGGTAAAGATGAGGTGGTGAAGAGATTGGAGAAAGCGTTAAGTTCAATTAAATAGTGTTTTTTTACAGATTAAAGACCACACTGGAAAAATGCGTCAAAATAGAATCAATAATCCTGACATAATTGATACGGAGTTAATAGAGAAAGAGCTAAAAAAAGGTGTACATGTTATTGTACAATTTGACAAAAGAAAGTACTCTATAGACCAACTTGAAATTCTCAACGGATTATGTGCTAAATATGACGAAAGTTTTGGAGTGAGATTTTATGGTCATTATTCCGATTCATTTGATTGTAATGTTTTAATTAACTTGCCAGATATTAAGTGTCTTTATGTCGACTGTTTATTAAAGGCAGATAATGTCTCGGTACTTTCTAAACTGAATAATTTAAAGTTTTTAAGTATTGGAATATATGAATTGAGGGAACTTGATATTCTAAAGAGTGATAATTTGAAAAGTGTAAAAACGTTAATTATTGGCGAAACATTTAGCAAAGCTTTAGATCTTACTTATTTACGCGAGTATGAAAACTTGATAGATTTACGTGTTTGCGGCCATACAAAGAATATTGAGGCTATAGGCGAACTTAAGCAATTAGAAGAGTTATCTTTAAACTCCATTAGGAAGAACAATTCAATTTCTTTCGTAAATAAGCTAAGAGAACTAAAGTCCTTGAGCATCATTCTTGGTGGTAAAGCTAATATTTTAGAAATAGAAAGTAATGGCATTGAAAATTTGACGATTATACAAGTAAGAGGGTTTAACGATATAAGTAATATAGGGAACTTCAAAAAACTAAAAACTCTTTTGATCCAGGATCAGATAAAGCTAAATGAAATGAGTTTTAACGAAATTATGCCCGATTTATCAGATTTGAAAATTATAAACTGTAAATCGCTTAACTCTTTGCGTGGATTAGGAAATTTAACTTCACTCAAGCAATTAAGAATATATAAGACTAAGTTAAGTTTTGAAATGGTTATTGACCAAAAACTCCCATTGTCGCTCGGTATTTTTGCTTTCTACACTACCAAAACAAAACAAGACAGGGAAATTGCAAGGAAGCTTTCTGGAATGGGCTATAGTGATGGATTGAAGCATGTTCAGGCTAATCTTAATTAATAAAATAACTGGTTTTATATTTTACTATGCAAACCATATACGTAAGAGGAATACATTTAAGAGGCAATCATGGCTGCTTGCCTGAAGAAGCAAGGATAGGCGGCGACTTCGTAGTAAATGTGCAATTGCAAGGCGACTTTTCTGTTGCTGCTGCAAGTGATAAGCTTAGCGATGCTGCTGACTACGTTACCGTATATGAAGTGGTAAAACGTGAAATGAAGGTCCGCTCGAACCTTATTGAGCATGTAGCAGAGCGCATTGCATCTCACCTGAAAAAAGAGTTCCCGCACGTAAAACATTTGTCTGTTGAGGTGGTAAAGAAAAAACCACCTATGAATGGCAATGTGGATGAGGTTAGTGTGGTAATAGAAAAGTAGCCTCTGTTTAAACCTTTCTTTGTTGATAAAATAGCCCTTATTCCAAAGGTTGAAGTTTGATTGATAGATACATTCGTGTACCCGTTTCAAAGTCTCTCCGCATGGGGAGATTTAGAGGGGCGGCACAGCAATCTATGAAAAGTATTTATAAGTTCTTGGTAATTATCCCCCTATTGGGGGGACTAAGGGGGGCAGCACAAAACAACCCTCCGTTTAATAAACCGCAATATTCTCTTTGGGCCGATTCAGTGATGAAAACCTTGACGGCTGAAGAAAAGATAGCCCAGTTATTTATGGTGGCAGCATACTCCGACACGGCTCACAACAAAAATATTGAAGATGTTACGAAGCTCATTCAGGAACAAAAAATTGGTGGACTGATATTCTTTAAAGGTGGCCCTGTAAGGCAGGCCGAGCTTACCAATAATTACCAGGCTATGTGTAAAGTGCCATTACTTATTGGTATGGATGCAGAGTGGGGACTTGCCATGCGATTAGATAGTGTGCCTAAATTCCCCTTGCAAATGGCATTAGGCGCCATGAAAAACGACTCCCTTGTTTACCAAATGGGTGCTGAAATAGCTCGTGAATGCAGGCGCTTAGGTGTGCACGAAGATTTTGCTCCTGTTGTAGACATCAATGACAATCCGGATAACCCAGTAATTGGTATGCGCTCTTTTGGTGAAGAGAAAAAACATGTTGCCCAAATGGGGCTTGCGTATATGATGGGTTTGCAAAGCCAAAATGTGCTTGCCTGTGCTAAGCATTTCCCCGGCCATGGCGACACAAAAACAGATTCTCATCTTTCCCTTCCAATTGTAGATTACCCAACCAGCAGGCTCGATACCCTTGAGCTATACCCATTTGAACAGTTATTCAATAAAGAGCTTGCCAGTATAATGGTTGCTCATTTGTATATTCCTTCGCTCGATTCTACTAAGAACAGGGCATCTACTCTTTCACCCAAAATTGTCGATACACTATTAAAGCAAAAACTTGGGTTTAAGGGTTTAATATTTACCGATGCATTGAACATGCAGGGTGTTGCAAAATACTATGCACCGGGTGTGGTAGATGTAAAAGCGCTAATCGCCGGTAACGATATTTTACTTTTTTCGCAAGATGTGCCAAAGGCAATTGAAGAAATAAAGAAAGCCATAAAGAAGGGAGAAATAACGCAAGAGGAAATTGATGAACGCTGCCACAAACTGTTAATGGCTAAGGCCTGGGCAGGCTTGAATCATTACAAACCTATTGCGATTACTAATCTGGTTAAAGATCTTAACTCACCACAAGCTGACCTGATAAACAGAAAACTTGCACAGAATACCATTACCCTGCTTACGAATAATAGCCAGCTTTTGCCATTGAAACGATTAGATACACTTCGTATTGCAACGCTTGATATTGGAGATACTGTAGCTAACACTTTCCAGAAGAGAATGAATGATTACACTACGGTAACGCATTTCGATTTTCCGTACAAAGGAACGGATAGTACCATGGGAGTTATTTATAAAAAGCTTAAATCATATAACCTGGTTATTCTTTCACTGAACCATACCAATATTCATCCGGCTGATACTTTCGGTATGTCAACGAGTGCAATAAAAATGCTCGATACCGTATTGAATAATTGCCCAACGGTACTGAATATGTTCTCTAATCCATATCTGTTAAACTATTTACCTGCTGTAAAAAAAGCAAAGGCGCTTATCATATCTTACCAGGACTCACCTTACACCGAGGACTATTCTGCTCAATTAATTTTTGGTGGAATAGGAGCGAAGGGTAGATTGCCAGTTACAGCTACAATATTTTATCAGCGGGGTTTTGGAATTTCAACTAAGCCCACTAGGTTTGAATACACAAGCGCTGATGATGTAGGTATAGCTTCAGCATCACTTGCACAGGTTGATACCATTGCTAACTATGGCATTAAACAACATGCTTATCCTGGTTGTGTGGTGCTGGTAGCAAAAGATGGTAAGGTTATTTATCAAAAGGCATTTGGCTATCAGAATTATAATGATACCAATAAGGTTAAGTTGACTGATATATATGACCTTGCATCAGTAACAAAAATTGCAGCTACCACACCGGCTTTCATGAAAATGTATTACCAGAATAAAATGCTGTTAGGTACTACATTGCCAACGTTGATGCCGGAAGCAAACAAGAGCAACAAAAAGAAAATGATTATCCAGGATATATTGGTACATCAGGCAGGCTTGCAGGCTTCCATATTTCCATGGAAAGAAACGATGAGCGGAAAATTATGGAGGAGTGGCGTATATAGTGCTGATTCTTCTTCGCAATACCCTTACCCAGTTGCAGTACACATGTTCATTCGCAAAGACTTTAAGGATTCTATCATTCAGGAAATACTTAAATCGCCGGTTGATAAAAAGCCGGTGTATAAATACAGCGACCTGGGTTTTATTTTGCTGGGTAATATTATTGCCAAGACAAATGGAGTGTCGTTGGATGCTTACGTTCAGAAATATTTCTACAAGCCGATGGGCCTTCAAACAATGGGTTATCATCCACTATCTCGCTTTCCAATAGCACGCCTTATTCCAACAGAATATGACAGCATCTGGCGCAAACAATTACTGAGAGGTTATGTGCATGACCCGTCTGCAGCTATGTTAGGCGGAGAAGCGGGTAACGCCGGTTTGTTCTCCGATGCAAATGACCTTGCTGTGCTTATGCAAATGTTTTTAAACTATGGGCAATATGGAGGAACAAGATATTTGGATAGTGCAACAGTTCATTTGTTCACTTCGTGTGTTGAATGCGATAAAGGCAATCGCCGTGGTTTAGGCTTTGATAAACCGGAAACAGATACAACAAAAGAAAGCCCTGCCTGTGCAAGTGCGTCCGCCGAAAGCTATGGACATTACGGATTTACAGGCACTTACACATGGGTAGATCCCAAGTATCATTTAGTTTACGTATTTTTATCGAACAGAGTAGCATCAGGTTCGGATGACAACAAACTTGCTAAACTGAATATCCGTACCAAAATAGCGCAGGTTATTTACAATGCTATTCAAACTAAATAACCCCTGTTATGAACATAGGTATAGTATGTTATCCAACCTTCGGTGGTAGCGGTGTAGTAGCCACAGAATTAGGTAAGGCACTTGCACAAGAAGGCCATCAGGTACACTTTATAACGTATAGCCAACCCGTAAGGCTAAGTACTTTTTCCGGAAATATATTTTACCATGAGGTAACCGTTTCTGATTATCCCTTATTTGATTATCCGCCATATGAGTTGGCACTTGCCAATAAAATAGTCGAAGTTGCTAAGTATAGTAAACTCGATATATTGCATGTGCACTATGCTATACCTCATGCATCTGCCGCCTATATGGCAAAGCAGATGTTGGCAGCACAAAACATTTCGTTGCCTTTTATTACCACATTGCACGGTACCGATATTACACTGGTTGGTAAAGATGCATCGTTTGAAACAGCAATTACTTTCGCGATTAACCAGTCCGATGCGGTTACAGCCGTTTCAGAAAGCCTAAAGCAGGATACCTATTTCTATTTTAAAGATGTAACGCGCGATATACGGGTTATACCAAACTTTATTCAGCTTGACCAGTTTGATTTTGCAAAAGCCAAGCAAGACCGTAAGTTATATGCAGCCGATAAGCAAAGGATCATGCTGCACGTCTCAAACTTTCGCAAGGTAAAGAGGGTAGAGGATGTATTGCGTGTATTTGATATTGTACGGAAGAAGATACCATCAAAACTTATCCTTGTAGGTGATGGCCCCGAAAGAGGTAACATTGACAGGCTTTGCAGGGAACTTGATACATGCTCTGAGATACTATCATTGGGTAAATTGGTTGATCCGAACAGCATACTGGCAGTAGCAGATCTGTTCATACTTCCATCGGAAACAGAAAGCTTTGGATTGGCTGCATTGGAAGCAATGGCAGCCCGTGTGCCCGTAATATCAACTAATAAAGGTGGGCTGCCTGAAATTAATATTCAGAATTTCTCCGGTATGCTTAGTAATGTTGGCGATTATCAGGATATGGCTAAGAATGCCATTCACATACTTGAAAGTGATGCTACGCTTGCAACATTTAAAGAGAATGCACACAAGCAGGCTGAAAAGTATGATATAAAGAATATACTGCCGATATATGAAAACCTTTATAAGGAAGTGTTAGGTAAGAAGTAGATTATTTCTTCCAGCCTTCAGGGTTTTTTACCCAGTCTTCAAGTGGCTTAAGATCTTTCTCGGTAATGTAATTAGTCTCCAAAGCCCTTTCTATAAGCGTATTATAATCGCAAAGAGAAGTTAAGTTAACCTTCGCTTTTTTGAAGTTATCTTCCGCGATCTTAAGGTTATAATTGAATATAGATATAATACCTTTTACCAAACATTTCTCTTCTCTCAATGCTTCAGCTGCTTTTAAGCTGCTACCACCAGTTGAAACAAGGTCTTCAATAAGTATAACCGATTGGCCGGCTTCTATTTCCCCTTCAATAAGTTTAGCGGTTCCATGTTGTTTTGCCTCGCCTCTTACATAAACAAAGGGCAGGCCCATATCTTGTGCAACTAGCACACCATGTGCTATGCCGCCTGTTGCAATACCACCAATAACGTCGGGCTTGCCATATTCATCTTGTATTACACTGGTGAATTGTTGTCTTAAGTACGTACGTATTTTGGGATACGATAACGTTTTACGGTTATCGCAGTAAATAGGCGACTTAATACCACTCGACCAAACAAATGGTTTATCGGGTTGTAGTTTTATCGCTTTGATTTGGAGTAAAAAATCTGCAATTTTGCGCGCTGAATCCTTATTCTGTATCATGGCGCAAATGTACAAAGTTTATTATAATAACAGGCTTATATGTATAGGGCCTGATAATCAACCATCTTTCGATGGGAAGGGCCTCAAAAAGGTTTCCGGCGCATTCAATATCAGGGAAGAATGGGAAAAGTTTAAGTATGATGAGAATTGCAAAGGCATTTGGATGCAAGGCGATGCAAAAGGTATATGGAACAAGTTCAAATCGATGTTTGTAAGAGTTAAAGCTGCAGGTGGTTTGGTGCAAAACCAGGCCGGCGATTATCTCTTGATTTACAGAAAGGGTAAATGGGACTTGCCTAAAGGTAAGCTTGAAAAGAAAGAGACGAATGAAATAGCAGCCATGCGTGAAGTAGAAGAAGAATGCGGTATAGGCGAGCTGACTATAACAAATCCACTAACTATAAGTTATCATATTTACCAGGATGAATACTGGTGTTATATAAAGTACAGCCACTGGTTTGCTATGACAACAACTTCAACAGCTATACCAAAACCACAGGATGAAGAGGGCATTGAAAAGGCGGTATGGGCAAAACCATCGCAGTTAAAGAACTACATGGAAGATATGTATCCTTCCATTAAAGATGTATTGCAGGAGTTTGTAAAAGTATAAGGTGTTACCCCAGAGTTCTTATTATTTCAAAGCGACCTTTTAGTTTCAAAAACGGTTTTTCAAAAAACTCGTAGCTTATAATTGGAACTAATATACCGGGTATCAACATTATAACCGTGTAAACATAAAAGTTTGTTATATGCAGTCGTTGCATAAGTATGGTATGAACAAACTTTAATACAAAAGGGGTAAACATGTAAATGCCGTACGATATTTTTCCCAGGTATTCAAGCCATGCAGTATTCATGAACTTAAATATATCATTAGAATTAAAAGTATAGTTGAGTACAGCAATGGTAATTACCAGTATAAAACCATATCTTTTCGCAAGAGTAGTAATTGGCGAAGGGTAGTAGTATGCAAGAGTATAAAAGCATGCAAAGCCCAGGGCTGCATATATCAGTAGCTGCACATAAACTGGGAAATTAATTTTGAATGAATAGTAATGGTAGTAGTATGCAATTATAGCACCTACCACAAGTACATCAATCCGGCTAAGGGTATGGTGGTATATAACCCATGATGGATCAACCTGATTTGTAATAGAAGTAAATAGAACAAAGGCTGCGCTTGTTGCTAGTATTGTAGAGAATAATGGCATCAGCCATTTTTTATTTACAAAAGCAATAATAAATGGCCATACCAGGTAAAAATGTTCTTCTATACAAATTGACCACAGGTGTCCGAATGGCTGTAATGATGTCATCGTTTGTAGTTGCCTGAAATTTTCAACAAACAACAGGCTTGAAATATATTCAGAAACCGGCAGGTTATTTTTTCTAAGAATAAATGGGGTAATAGCAATAAGCAAAAAATATAATGGCCATATTCTGAGTATTCTCCGGGCAAAGAATTTTTTCAGATCAATTTTATTGGTTAATTCTTTTTCCCGCAGCAGAAGATATGTAATAAGAAAACCACTTATCAGGAAAAAAACATCGACACCTAAAGTCATGTTAGCAATAAAAATATTTATGTGTCCGCTAAGGCCTGTTGAATCTCTAAGTAATTCTGTATTTGCATTTTTACCCCGCCATGATATAACAATATGCATTAAAAAAATGGCAAAGGCAGATAAGAACCTTAGTACATTAAGTTTTGGGAAATAAACCTTATTGCCGATTTCGGGTAATGCCATGAATCAAACTAAAATACCAATATACTAAGAAGGTGCGTATATTATTGTTTGGAAAAGAAAGGCGACAACTTATCAATAACTTCCTGAGGTATTGTAATTGGCCTTCCTCCATCAACTTTTACAAAAACATGTGTGGTTTCACCTTTATTCAGGCAAGCACCTTTTTCATTCCATACTTCATATTCAAATGCAAGGCGGGTTCCGCTGGGTAATTCCTTCAACGTAGTTTTAACGGTAAGGAAATCATCAAAAAAGGCCGGCTTGAAATATTTTATCGAATACGAAAGTACAGGTAACATAATGCCTTTGTCTTCCATCTCCTTATAACTGAGCCCTAATGCTCTTAACGCTTCAACCCTGCCTGTTTCATAATAGGCCGCATAATTGCCGTAGTAAACATATCCCATGCGGTCAGTTTCAGCATAGCGTACTCGTATAGTTGTTTCGCAGGTATACATAGTGTTGTAGAAAGTACAAATATATAATAAGCTATGCTTGAAGGGTGATTTGCTATTGTAATGAAGTGGAAGAAGGTATTTAGTTAAGATATATCTTTGTGGAATAAATACTGGTCCCTATGTTTTCACCGATCAATGCCCCTGAAGAGTTAATTAAAATAAAGCAAAAGCATGCACAGGCTGTTTATTTAATTAATCAGCAAATTAGTGAGGCTGTAAAAAAGGGTGGACCTGCAGATGAATTTTTATTGAAGCGGTTGCGTGTTGCAGCTAAGCCGGGTAAATGGAATGAGCAACTTGATAAAAATAAAGTGTTTTCGGTTGACGATATAAAAACTTTTTGTGTCCAATTTCGGATGCGGTTCATTGATTACAAAGAGTTCAACCGGGGGAGCATGCCGGGCGATTCCATAGTTGGAATTAAGGATATTGAAAAGGAACTGGGCAGGGATGTACCGGCAGTTAAGGTTATAACATCTGCAAAATCTGTAAACAGTAATACCATAGCCGACCAAGTACTTGTATTTGCAAAGCTTGACGATGTTAACTACTATTTGATCTACCAGTCGGGGCAAGCAATAACCTGGTACAAAAAATGGTTAGCGTACCCGCTCCGGAGCATCTGGACTTTACTAGTTACGTTGATAGTTGTAGGCCTGCCTTTAATGTTCATTATTCCAGCGGTTATATTCAGGAAACCTGAAGATGTACAATACTACCAGATGCTTTACTTAGCTGCATTTACAATATATACCTTCTTTACCATGGTGTTTGGCGGGTTTACCTTCTATAAAAGATTCAGTATGGTAAGCTGGAACAAGCCTTATTTAGGCTGATTGTTAAGCTTGTTTAACACTTTTTAACCATAAAACCCCCTTTATCAGCCAGTAGCCATAGTATATTTGCATTGTAATTTAAAGCGAAATGAGGATTCGGGGATATATAATAGTAGGTACAATAGTACTCCTATTAACGGGATGTTCTTTATCGTTACTTGGGCAAGATCAGTCAAACAGCAATAAACCCGATGTGCACATATGTGTACATAAACAGACCGATGCCAATGGTAATGTTATAAGTTACGATTCAACCTATACTTACATTTATTCTGGTAAATGCCACAGCAATGCCTATGTAGATTCAATATTGAGGAAGAATGGAATAGAGATGAATACGTTAATGTTTTCCGTTCCGCTTAATACGCCCGATTTTTCCAATTACCCTTTTATACAACAGTTTGGCACGGCTGATTTTGACAAAATGCAGCAAATGATGCAAAACCAGATGAATGAGATGATGCAAATGTATGGAGCACCACCTTGTAATGGTTTTTTCTGTCAGCCACCCCCTACACCTCAATGCTGTCCTAAAGATTCAGTACAATATCGCAACCAACAACCGGATAAAAAAAATTGCCCTAAGCAGAATAAAGCGAAAGGCGGTGTTCAGATTTAAAAAATTTTCTTTTCTTTGTTGAGGAATTTCCTGTAACAAACACTTTTAGCCGGTAGCTATGAAATATTTACATCGCGTTTTTAAAGCCAAAAAAGGTACTCGTGTAACCGTTCAAATAAGCGAACCTACCAAGGTTATGCTTATGGGCGATTATAATTACAGGCAGTATAAAGAGCATAAAACATTCAGTTACCACGGCGGAATGATAGAAGAGAGCTCTTGTGAATTTACTGTTCCAAACGATGGCCTTTGGCACATTGTTATTGAAAAGGGCAGTTATTACGAGCCTAAGCCTATTACAGCATCAGTAGAAGTACTTGCTAAATAAGCTAATACATACTTTTATTCTTCTTAACTGAATTGTGTAAGGCATAGCCTTGCCTTAAAACAATAATAGCCTGTTTACTTACCCGTAGCTGTCGTCATCAGGTAGAACTGGGAGAACTCTTTTTTCAGATTTTCAAGGGCAACCTGAGTTGGGAATTTATTTATCTGCGAAGTTATTTGCAGCATGTTTTCAGCCAGGTCGGTAGCTGTAGCTGTAGCCGGAAGCTTTGATGCCGATATATTGATAAGCCTGATGGTTTCTTCAGTTGCGGTAGTTACCTGCGACCATGAATTGGCTGACATATAAACCTGTTGTGACATATTATGGTCGTATTCACTCCGTATAGCCGAAATAAGTTCACTTTGAAATAGCCTGGCGCTTGAGTTTGTTTTAAGTACACGTCTTATAAGGCTTTCGGGTGTTGACCTTTCAAGGAAAAGCACAACTCTTTCATAGGCTTGCATACGTGCAGGTAAAATTATTTCTTGTCTGGTTCTTTCAATATCAAGTTTGTTCTTGCTCTCTTCATATTTAAGATACCCATTCATAAGCAAATAAGCCATAATACCAACAACAACTGCCGGCAATACAATTTCAAATACAAGGGCCAGGTTTTCCATAAAATTGAATTTAAAACATAAAGGTAGCAATATTAGTAAATGTTTAATGCATGGTTAGGGTAAGGCAGTAGTCAAAACAAAACTATTTTTGTTGCGTCTTTGTAAAGTATGAACAACTCAGGAAAAATATTCGGTGCAATTATTGGTTACCTATTCGCCCGGCTTGATGGGCTCTTTATTGGCCTTCTCCTTGGTTCCTTACTCGATGGCTTTTTCCTTAATTCACCCAAGCAAGAACAGCAGCAGGATCCGTTTAATGCCGCTACATCTTCAAACCCTGCGGCTAATTTCCATATAAGCCTGCTGGCACTTTCAGCCGCAGTTATGCAGAGTGACGGGGTTACAACCCGATCGGAATTAGAATATGTGAAAACCTTTTTTGTAAGGCAGTTTGGTGTTGAACGCACAAAGCAATATATGCTGATGCTGAGAGATATGCTTAAAAGGCAAACCCAGCTTGAAAGGGTTTGTTTTCCTTTAAGGCAAGCTACCAGCTACGAAACCCGCTTACAGTTATTGCATTATTTATTTGGCGTGGCTCATGCCGATGGGCAGTTTTCAGATGAAGAAAGGCAAGTGCTTTTACGCATTGCGACACTGTTAGGAATATCTATAACCGATGTTAAGTCTATTGGAGCAATGTTTGCCAGGGGAAGCACCAGAAACAGCTCAGTAGCCTATGAAATATTGGGAATTACCTCAAGTGCTACAGATGAAGAGGTGAAGAAAGCATACAGGCGCATGGCGCTTGAAAGCCACCCCGATAAAGTGACGCACTTGGGTGAGGAACTGAGGAAAGATGCTGAAGAAAAGTTTAAAAAAATTCAAGAGGCATATGAAGATATTAAGGCACAACGAGGATTTGCCTGATATTTTCAGCTGAATAATTTTAGTACGTAGTGTAGAATCTGTTTTTATATTTGCAGCCTGCTTTTTAGCAGCGTTCTTTAAAATGCCCGGATGGCGAAATTGGTAGACGCACCACTTTGAGGGGGTGGCGCCAGTAATGGTGTGCGAGTTCGAGTCTCGCTTCGGGCACTGCTGTAATGTTGAATTAATCTAGGCCTTAACATTCAGCATTTAAAATCCAGAATGTATAATTTTAATGCCCGGTTGGCGAAATTGGCAAACGTTGCGGTCTCAGAAGCCGTTGGAGTTACATCCTTGAGAGTTCGAGTCTCTCACCGGGCACATCCCCAAAATAAATTAGCATGCAATATGCTGTAAATCAATGATATTTACAGCATGAAGAGAAAAATGTAAGCCTTATGGCGTTTTTATCGAAAACTGATATTTATCAGTTAGCCCTTAAATTAACAAAGTGTTAATAAAAAGTGGGTTTTATTTCATTTAAAACTGCTATATTTGTATTACATGAGGAAGATATACATTTACTACAGTATCGTTTTAGGCGTTATTTTACTTCCAGGAATTGGTAAGTCGCAATATTTTTACAACCGTTTTGGTGCGCACAATGAGTGGGTGTTTGGAGCAGGTCCATCTCAGTTCTTAGGCGATCTTGGTGGATCATCAACTGTAGGTTCCCATTTTTTAAAAGACTTTAATTTTCAGGCTATTCGTTACGCTGCTTTTGTAGGGTATCGTGATTTTGTGAACTCAGTTCTGGCAGTGCGTGGAACTTTTACTGGTGGTATGTTATCCGGTTTCGATGCGCTAAGTGGTGAAATGTATAGGCATAATAGAAATTTAAATTTCAGAAGTCCTGTGTTAGATCTATCTGCTCAGTGTGAATATTATTTCTATCAAAGTAGTCATATAGGCCACCGTTACCACATTAAGCATGCGCGTGGTTTTAAGCGATTTAATATCGACGGATATATATTCGCCGGAGTAGGTGGTGTTTACTTTAACCCGCAAGGCCAGTATATTGATGGAACGTGGTATAACTTAAGGCCGTTGCATACGGAAGGAGAAGGAATGCCTGGAGGACCTAAGGAATATTCTCAATTTGCTTTTACTTTGCCTGCGGGGATTGGTTTTAAATACAACGTTACTCCTCAATTCACTATTGGGCTTGAAATTTCAGATAGAATTTGGACCAGTAGCGATTATATTGATGATGCGCATGGTGTGTATTACAACAATAATGCAATATTACAAGCATACGGACCTATAGCTGCTTACTTCGCAGATCCTTCTTTGCATCAAATTCAGCAAGAAATACCTCCAACCCGTACAGGTGAGGAGCGTGCCGATTCAAAGCATAATGATGCGTATATGTTTACGTTCCTTACAATGACGTATTCTCCATCGCCATTCCACAGAAGAACACGTTCGAAGTTCTAACCGTTCAGGCTATAAATTAATAAGCCACTTTCCAGTTTGGGTTCTATCCATGTTGATTTTGGAGGCATTTCTTTACCGTTATCGGCTACTGCCTTTAATTCGGCAAATGAAATAGGATAAAGGCAAAAGGCTATTTTCATTTTACCACTATCAACAATAGAATGAATATCATCAATACTTCTTATACCCGGTATAAAGGCAATTCGTTTATCGTTTCTAAGGTCAGTGATATTCAGTATAGGCCCCAGGATAAGGTTTGACAACATACTTACATCAAGGCTATTAACCACATCAGCATTGGCGTTTACACCTTCTTTCAACCTGAGCATATACCATTGCTTTTCTATATATACACTGATCTCATTTTGAGATTTTGGTTCGTGCATATTTGTTGAACATGGTGTAATTTGAAAAGATTGTTCAATAGCCTTAAACAATGATTCCATTGTATGCCCATTCAAGCTATTCACCATTCTGTTGAAATTGAAAATCGTCAATTCGTTCTCGGCAAAAATGGCGGACATAAAATAGTTGTATGGTTCTTGCCCTGTATGATTGAGGTTCTGTTTCTTTTTTGACTCGGCCAGCAGTGTAGACGAGGCTGCACGATGGTGCCCATCAGCAATATACAGGTTCGGAATGCTTTTGAAAAGTTCTGAAATTATATTCAGGTCATTTGCATCCGATAATTTCCATACGGTGTGCTGTATGGTATCGTATGAGAAGTTATATATGGGAGGAGTTTGTGTTTTTGAGTAAAGAAAATCGTGTAATGCCTGGTTAAATGGGTGCGTAAGACAAACCGGCTCGGCATTAAAATCGCAAACGGTTAGGTATTCCTTTAGTTTTTCTTCGCGTTCTGCAAGTGTTTGCTCATGTATTTTAATAATACCTTTCTGATATTCTTCAACTGATGCCAGTGCTATAATACCTATATGTGAGCGGCCATCTTTAATTTGTTTGTACACATAAAAACAAGGCTCCGTATCTTTTTTTAATATTTGCTCAGTCCTGAATTCATCGAACCTGTTTTTAATTGTGTGCAGTTGTTCTGTGTAGGTTGTTTTTTGAGCCCTGCCTGCATATATAACCTGCAAAAAAGAAAACGGATTATTTGCAAGGATCTGTTGAATAGCGCCGGTTGAATATCTTTCTACCGCATGTGAAACTACATGCTCTACTTTATCTGCCGCAGGCCGTATAGCCCTGAAAGGTTTTATGGTTGACATAAGCGCTGCAAAAGTACTTCAATTATTTTATCCAATGGAATGAACGTTTACCATTCATTCGTTTAATGAAAAACTGATTTTTTGGCCTCGGGTTAACCGAAAATGCAATGAAAGAAGCCTTGCCGATTATATGGTCCTCGGGTACAAAGCCCCAATAGCGGGAATCTTCTGAATTATCTCTATTATCGCCCATCATGAAATAATAATTCATTTTAAACGTGTAGGTAGTAGAAAGTTTGCCATCTATAATAATCGAATCTCCTTTTATCTTTAAAATATGGTTTTCATAATGGCGTATTATGTTTTCATAAAGTGCCAGACTATCTGCACTCAAATGAACGGTGACGCCCTTTTTAGGGATTACAATAGGGCCATAATTATCCTTATTCCACAAAAAATGAATACCCGATGGAAAAAGGTTAGGTTGAAATTCATTTGACACAATAGGCTTTACATTCGTTACAAATGGAAATTTGCGTATTGTATCAGTCTGCGCTTTACTCAACATAAAAATGTATTGCTTGCTATTAGTAGAAACTTCAGTTTCGGTAATATGCATGGTTCGGTTTACAAATGCCTCTAAGGTATCGATGGTTGCATCAATTATATAGGCATGCAGGTAATCCGGCAAGTCGGCAACGACTGATTTATTTATAAGAACTTCTTTTTCAATTATTTGTAGGGTGTCGCCCGGAAGCCCTATGCATCGCTTTACAAAGTTTGTTCTTTTATCTATTTTTTTGTCAAACTCCAAAGGAAAATTAAAGGCAACAACATCGTTTCTTTTTATGTGTGTGTATCCCGGAAGGCGGTATATTGTAAAGGGAATTCTGGGTCCATAAGCTGCTTTGTTTACCCATACGAAATCTCCGGGAATAAGTTCTCCTTCCATTGAGGTAGAAGGAATATAATAAAATGAGCCCGCAAAATTGAAAAGAATGAAAACGATAATGAATACCCAAAACAGAAGGGAAAATATTTCTCGTATAAATGATCTCTTTTCCAATCTAAAGGCTGATTGTAAATAATACCTTAAATTTTAATACCTAACTTAAAGGCTAATGTATTTAATGTGAATTGAATATAGTTAGACCCCACAGCCTCATTGCCAAGGTATGTAAGCGGCGAAAGACCATACTTGTATTCTATTTCAAAGAACCAGGCGTTGCCACTCTTTAAGCCATTGTGTTGGTACCCGAGGCTTGCCTCTACCATACCGCTGCCAGTTGAGCTAAAAAGTTGAAATACACTATTGATGTCGTTTTGCCCTTCCCATACAAATGCTCCGCTGTTTCCGTTAGTTATAAGTGCATTATTGTAAATTATGGAGCGATATATCCATCCTACAGTAGCATAAAACTCTTTTGCACTCCTTGTTTCAGGATTGAAATTTATCTTGTACTCAATAGGTATTTGAAACTCATTCATTTCTATAGCATGGTCGTAGGGCTCATGGCCTGTATACAGTACAGAATATCCCGGGGCAAAATAAAAAGAATAAAAGTCGAATTTTTCATTCATGAAATCGCCACCTACAAGAATATTGGAGTTTTGTAATATAGGTATATCAAGCATTAGCCCAAGGGTATATGCCCCATCGGTTTGCAGGCTCGATGTATAGTGAGGGTCGGTAATAATAAATTGTGAAACCAGTCCATAATCAAGTCTTACTTTAACTCTTCTGCCATGCGGCGCACCGGCAGGTTTTTCATCCTTAAACGGCGAAAAGTGAAATAAATAAGTATCGGATTTAGACTGACCGCAAATATCACTTGCTGAAAGCAATAGTGCTACTATGATTAAAATACCGTATGCCTTTTTTATAAAAGTCACTATATGCCTTTTAGGATTAGGCAAATTTACTCATTTGGCCTTCGTAAATTACTATGCTTAATGCCGTAGGTAAAATATATTATCAGCCCTATAATAAGCCAAACCGCGAACCAGGCCCAGTTTATTACTGAAAGCTGGGTCATTAAATAGAAGCAGGAAAGCAAGCCCATTACAGGAATAAGCGACAATTTGCGCAATATAGAGTAGACGAGCATAAGTGAGCAGATGATTAGAAAAACAAAGTAAGGTATTCGCTCGGTAAATGCCCCAAGAACACTTACGTTGTCTGATTTGGCAACAGCATTTAAGTCAAAAAAGCTTGACAAGGTACCCGGAGAAGCATATTGAAATATAAGTATTGTAGCAATGAAAATTAGTGGAAGTATGAATCTGCCACTTATATAAGGCACTTTAAACTTAGGCCTTGGTCCGTTTTTGTCTTTATTCAGGACAAGTATACCACCACAAACCAGGATAAATGCAAATAGTGTACCAATACTGGTCAAGTCGGTAACAAAGTTTGAATCGAGTACCAATGCAGGCACCCCAACTAAAAAGCCAGTAACAATGGTTGAGAAAGAAGGTGTTTTATATTTAGGGTGCACTCTTTTAAAGGCTGCAGGTAAAAGCCCGTCACGGCTCATGCTCATCCAAATGCGTGGCTGGCCTAATTGAAAAACAAGCATAACGCTTGTGGTTGCAACAACTGCACTTAGAGCTATAATACCACCAAGCCACTTCATTCCTCGTGAAGTAAATGCATCGGCAAGGAAAGATTCTGAACCGAGATTGGTGTATTTGGTCATTCCTGTTAGTACAAGTGCAATTAGTATGTATATAACTGTACAGGCTATAAGTGAATACAACATACCTCTTGGCAGGTCACGTTGCGGATCCTTACATTCTTCTGCAGTGGTTGATATAGCGTCAAATCCTATATAGGCAAAAAAGACGGCTGAGACACCTTTCATCACACCTCCCATACCATTCGGTAAGAACGGATGCCAGTTTGTTGGTTCAATATAAAAGAAGCCAATAGCAATTACCGCAATTACAACTATCAATTTAAATGCTACCATCAAATTGCTACCTGTACGTGATTCTTTTATACCTACAAAAGCAAGCCAGGTAATGAAGAAGGTAATAACAAGTGCAGGAATATTAAGTATAAGAGGTATAGTGCCTAAGTGCGGTGCATTTACCCATAAATTGTGGGCCTGTTCGGGAGGAATTGTACCACCATAAGTACCTACGGGATGAAGAAAGTAATCATTCCCACTTTTTACTTCAAAATAGCTCGAGCTTAAAAAATCTGGTATAATAATATGTATGCTTTTCAAAAAAGCGGTAAGGTTAGATGACCATGAAATAGCAACAACAATATTACCAATAGCATATTCCATAATAAGTGCCCAGCCAATTATCCATGCCGTCATTTCGCCAAATGCTACATATGAATAAGTATAGGCACTGCCTGAAATAGGAACACGTGAAGCAAATTCAGCATAGCACAAGGCAGAAAATGCGCAAACAATAGGGGTAATGATGAATAAGAAAATTACACCCGGTCCACCGTCAAAACAAGCTTTACCCACAGTTGAAAAAATACCTGCACCTACTATAGCAGCAATACCAAGTGCAGTAAGATCGCGTACGGAAAGTATTTTATTAAGCGAATTTCCATGAAGGTCATCGGAATCGCGTTGTGCTAATATTTTGGTAAGCGATTTCTTTTCGAATATGTGCTTGAATGCCATGCAGTATGATTTTATCCTTTTAGAGTTCGTTTAAATTTTTCTTTATCGTAGATCAGAAGCAGCAAAATAAGCATAAAAGGTATTACCACCGACTTATACCGCTCAATACCACCATATAGTGGTGTTGTTATTCCTATCAACACAAGCATTAATACGCAATAACTGATGCAAAAAGCCACAATATGGTTGTTGGGGTTCTTTCTTTTCCGGAAAGCAAATGCAGATACTATTAACAGTATCATTAAAATATTCTCAAAAAAATAGATCAATACGGCAGCTGAATGTATTTCATGCGGAAAGGGGCGTAACATAGAAATTATAAAAGCATTGGGTATATACGAAAGAAGCCCTTTTATAGTCGGTTGCAGCGGAGTAATTGATATTCTGCTTTTGGCCGGCTCTATATAGCTATCGAGCCGATACAAAGTACTGTCATTTCCTATTTGTTGCACTGTATCATAAATGGCATTGTTTAGTAGTGCAAAGGGTAGGCCTTTTTTGAGTTTAAAAGAAATCACCTTGCCTGAATGTTCTTCCTGATAACAAAATGCAGATGAGGTTAGGTATTGTATACCGGCATATTTCAGCAATGAGTCCGCTTTTGTATTTGCAGGAATTATAAAAACAGAGTCATCAACAGTAATTAATGCTGAACTAGTGGACTCATTGATAGGGGTGAGGTATATTCCTCCTTTAGCAGTGCGGAAAAAATCAGCTTGTTTATCCGACAGCATTTGCACCGGATTCAACTTATCAGAAATTAAATTAATGTTCAGTCCAATTGCCAGATAGGTAACCAGTACTAGAAGATAAGTAAGCCATGGTTTTTTGCCTGCAATTTCTAATCTTGAAATGAATAACTCTGCAATAAAGCCAGGTATAATACAAAGCAATATGTAAGCCTTTACTTCAAATAATAATATTGTGCTAAGGGCAAGTATCAATAAATTAATGGCCGGTTTACCTTCTTTAGAAAGGACTTTTCTGAAATAATAAATAGACAAGCCTAAGCCTAAGAAAACCAATCCTTCTTTTAATATTCCTGAACCCCATAAAAGCACCGAAGGGAAAAGAAATATGGCGGCAAATAAACTCTTGGGCATTTCAATAAGGTAGGGCAGGAATGATTTATAGAGGTATATGAGGCCTATTAGTGAAATGAAACACATGAATATGACATGCACTCCATAATGCCCCATTGAAAAGAACATGAATAGAACATTCAGGCGAATAAGGAAATGGCTGTTACTATATAAATTGGTATGGTGTTCATTTATCCAGCTAACCATGGAATGATACTTTGCCTGTATCTGGCTGCTTGAATCATCTATGCCCGTGAACATTCTAGAAAAATCAGAGAAACTAGTGTGTAAGGTGTTATATATCACTTTGCTATCGTCATAGTATTTAAAAATATCCGACGAGTATCTGTTCTTGTAATGATATGCATATAAGTACCAGAGCACTATGCCAAAAATAAGTTTCAGATAAAATGCGCCCAATGAGTACCAGCTATTAAGCCCCTGTAGTTTAAATAGCGGTGCCTTTATAATAATGAATGAGAATAGGAGCAAATAGAATGAACAAAAAATAATGTCTCCCATTTCGTAGTTTGTTTCTCAAAAATAGGCAATTTTAAATCGTTAAAATTGTAGCCGTATTTTCAAAACTCTAAATTAGCAGAATTAATACTTGCGAAAAATAAGTCTGTGACGAACCCAACCGTAAATACCTGGCAAAAAGTTTCTGCCGTTGCCATTGTGGTGTTTGTAAATGTTTTATTTATTGGTAAGTATGCTGCAAGGTATATACCCCATGCATGGGGGCACGCAGCTTTATATGCAGGACTTGCAATTATTGCCTGTATACTTTGGGAAAAGAAGAACTGGCGCATAGGTGCTGTTATAACTATCTTATTGGGTATTATAGTTGTTATTTCGTCAGTTATGATCTTGAAGTATATACCTGTCGAAAAACTTAAAGTTGACAGGTGGAGTGTTATTTATTCATTTTTTACCGAATTAAAGTCGGGCCATTACCCGTACGATGCTATATCGAATATGAATAACTCACCTGGACCTTTGCCCATATATTTCGCAATATCTTATCCATTCTACATGATTGGTGAAATAGCATACATGCCAATTTTAGCATTGGGGCTATTCATTTATTATATGCTCAGGAAAAGCAAAAGAGAAGGCGCTGATTATTCTTTTGCAATTCTTTTATTATTGTTTTCGCCTTTTATATACTGGGAGATCTTTGCCCGTAGTACCATCTTCTTCTTCTCTTTATTGTGGTTTATATATGCAGAGAAGCTATTGGAAGGTAAAGTAGATAATTGGGAAAGGGTTTTAGTTGGAGGAGTGTTAGGTGGCTTGTTATTATCTACCCGGTTTGTGTATGCTATAGTATTGTGTATTTACGGCATATATCTTTTAAAGCAAAAAGTGAAGTTCAGCTACCTGTTAAGCTGTGGTATAATCGTATTGGTAGTATTTGGGTTAACAATTCTTCCATTGTACTTAATGTTCCCAGCAGAATTTGCAAAAAGCAACCCTTTTCATACGGAATCATCATCATTTATGCCTTTTTGGTACAATTTCCTTTTTATACCCATTGCAATCGGGTGTGGGTTATTGTCAAAAAATAGCTCGCAATGTGTTTTCTTTTCTGGTATAGCACTGTTTTTAACCGTACTGGTTTACTTCCTGTTCAGAATTGGGGCAGATGGCTGGCATATAGCCTATTATGAGTCTTCAGCCGATATTTCATACTTCATACTGCCTATACCATTTTTACTTGGAATACTATCAAAAAAAGTAGAAATAAAGTAATCAACAATTAACGTAAAGCCGCTAAAACGTACAAGGCAATATTTATCTTTGCCACAGATATAAAATACAACATGGAAGTAGCTGAAAAAACACCAAAAGTAACCGTAGAAATAGCTCAACAGTTAGGCCTGTCGGTTGAGGAATTTGATAAGATCAAAACTATTCTTGGAAGGACACCGAACTATACCGAACTAAGTATATTCTCAGTAATGTGGAGCGAGCATTGCTCATATAAAAACTCAATTCACTGGATCAAAACATTGCCTCGCGAAGGAGAGCATTTGCTTGCTAAAGCAGGAGAAGAAAATGCAGGACTGGTAGATATTGGAGAAGGTTATGGTTGTGCTTTTAAAATAGAATCTCATAATCACCCTTCTGCAGTTGAGCCTTACCAAGGTGCTGCAACAGGTGTTGGCGGTATTAACCGCGATATTTTTACCATGGGTGCCCGTCCAATAGCTCAGCTTAATTCGTTGCGTTTCGGGAATATTGATGCTGAAAGAACCAAATGGTTACTGAAAGGCGTAGTGAAAGGCATTGGCGATTATGGTAACGCATTTGGTGTGCCTACTGTTGGTGGCGAAGTTTATTTTGATGAATGCTACAATGTGAATCCATTGGTAAATGCAATGTCTGTTGGAATTTTAAAAGTTGGTAAGTCGGTTTCTGCTATTGCTAAAGGTGCAGGAAACCCTGTTTATATTATCGGTTCATTTACCGGAAAAGATGGAATACATGGTGCAACATTTGCATCTGCTGATATTACTGAAGACTCTGCAGAAGATCTTCCTTCAGTGCAGGTAGGTGATCCATTCCAGGAGAAGTTATTATTGGAGGCATCACTCGAAGTTATTAAAACAGGTGCTGTTGTGGGTATGCAAGATATGGGTGCAGCGGGTATTACCTGTTCAACATCTGAAATGTCTGCTAAAGGAGAAAGCGGAATGATCATTCACTTAGACAAAGTTCCACTTCGCCAGCAAAATATGCTGCCATTTGAAATACTGCTTTCTGAATCGCAGGAGCGTATGTTGGTTATAGTAGAAAAAGGCAGAGAGAAAGAAGTGGAAGATGTAATGAAGAAATGGGATCTCTACTATGCTGTTATTGGTGAAGTGACTGATTCAAAGCAATTGAAATATTATATGCATGGCGAATTGGTTGCTGAAGTACCTGCTGAAGTGCTTGTGCTTGGTGGCGGTGCTCCGGTTTACATGCGTGAGCAGAAAGAGCCTGCATATTTTAAAGAGTTCCAGAAATTTTCAATTGATTCAATAGTGGAACCTGAAGATTATGCTGAGGTAGCGGAATTTTTACTTACTCATCCCAACATAGCTTCAAAAAGATGGGTGTATGAACAATATGATTCGATGGTTGGTACTGTAAATATGAGCACGAATAGCCCTTCAGATGCTGCCATTGTAAATGTTAAGAAGGCAAATTCTGCATTGGCGCTTAAAGTAGATTGTAATTCACGTTACGTGTATGTTGATCCTCAGACTGGTGGCGCAATTGCGGTTAGCGAAGCAGCACGTAATATTGTTTGTTCAGGCGGAGAACCGGTAGCAATAACCAATTGCCTGAACTTTGGTAATCCTTATAATCCAGAAGTATTCTGGCAATTTGTGAACGCAATTAAAGGTATTGGCGAAGCATGCAGAAAGTTCAATACTCCTGTTACGGGTGGTAATGTAAGTTTCTACAATCAGTCTTCGTATGAAGGCCCTGTGTATCCGACACCAACAATTGGTATGTTAGGCATAGTAAAAGATAAGCATAAGGTAATGACACTTGACTTTAAGAAAGAAGGCGACCTTATTTATTTAATTGGCGAAAGCCATAACGATGTTAATAGCTCAGAGTATTTATATTCCTATCACCAGGTGAAAGGTTCACCTGCTCCTCATTTCAATCTTGACGAGGAATTTGAAGTGCACGCTGCCGTAAAGGGTTTAATAGCTGACGGATTGATTCAATCGGCACACGATTGTTCTGACGGAGGACTGTTTGTAACACTTGCAGAATCTGCCATGCCACGTTCATTTGGTTTCGATATTAATTCAGACGGTACTATTCGTAAAGATGCTTTCTTATTTGGAGAAGGACAAGGTAGGGTAGTGGTTTCTGTTAGTCCTGATAAAGAAGATGCATTTGTAGAATACATGGCTAAGTCTGATGCTGAATTCAGTATGCTGGGCGTGGTAGTAGGAAAAGACTTTGTTGTGGACGAAGATTCTTTGGGTGTGGTAGATGATTTCAAAAGAGATTACAATACTTCAATTGAAAATATTGTAAACACCTAAGCTTTAACCTTTCCGCCTTTATAATAGTATTTCTTATAATACGAATCATTCAGGTCGCTTATAATAACTCCACTGTGCACACTTGCATGAACAAACTTATTGTTCTGCAGGTAAATGCCAACATGTGTAACGTATTTGCTTTTTATTTTAAAAAATACCAGGTCTCCTTCTTTTAAGTTTGCTTCCGGAATACTCCTTGTTGCCTCAAACATATCATTGGCGGTACCACTCATGGTTTTGCCATATACGGTTTGAAGTAAAATACCTACAAAATCGGAGCAATCAACCCCAGCCTTTGAATGACCTGAATAGTGATATGGTGTACCATACCATTCGTCAATAAATGAGTAAAGAGGCAGATTTGATATATCGTCTACGCTAACCCCAAGTTTGGCTGCGTATTTTTCTTTAACCTCTTTTTCCTGCGTTTCTTTAGCCGCTTTATTAGCGCGTTCAGCCTTGCGTGAAGTTGCGCAACCCCCAAGGAGGAAGATAATGACGAAAAGCCGGCAATAGAAACCATATATAGTGAGGTGTTTATTCACTTGTCAAAAATAATCCATAGAATGCCCTGATAAATAGCAACATGTGTTTAGTTTTTAAACCCTGTGTGTTAATATCGGCAGCTTAAATAGTCGCTGATTTTGAGGCTTTTATCCGCTTCTTTAGTTCTGAATCTATAAGGCCTAAGGAATTATAAAGCTGCTCATAGGAATCAATAACATAGTACAGGTTTTGCATCTGATCATTTCTGTACTCAGTTTCAAATATCTTCTTTACATCAAAATCCAATCGGGTTACCTTATCACTTAGGCAATGTTTTACTTCGCCGAATGATGACATAATACCTGCACCATAAATTTTCAAATGCCCTTCTTCGCGTATCAATCCAAATTCAATAGTGAACCAGTATATTTTGCCAAGTAGTTCAACAGCCAGGGGATCATCGATATGTTCCAGTGCAATATTGCTTATGCCCTTAAAGAATTCGCAGTAGTTTGTATTGCTCAGCAGGGGTACATGGCCAAATACATCATGAAACATATCGGGCTCTTCAAGGTAGTCGAGCTGCTCCATAGTTCTGAGCCAGCAAGTTGCTGTAAATTTTTTACCCGAAAGAAGCTGGAAGAATTCTTTTTGCGGACTAATGCAAGGAACTACGTGCAGATTCCAACCTGTAAGGCTTCCAAGTATTGAATTTACTTCGTTAAAATCAGGTATTCTGTCAGCAGAGAACTTGATGGTTTCATGAGCTTTCAAATACTCTTTCGAAGCTGTACCTGTTAAAAGATCCATTTGCCTGTTGAATAAAGTTTTCCAAACGGCAAAATCGTGCGGGGTGTAATTCTGGTAAACTTGTGTTGTTGGTCTGTTCATGTTGGTTGATTTAATGAAATTAAAAAGGCTTACTTTTTAGTAAGCCTGGAATATATTGTTGTTGTGTTAACTGGTATACAATACACTTACGGCCTACCCTGAGAAGGATAAGCGTAATAATAATGAGGTAAGTGCGTTAGTTTCATAAACCAAATATAATAATTTTCGAAAACAACCCCATGTCATTAGCTATCTTACGTACTTTAGTGGCTCTATAATGTAATTATGCTGTCAGTTTGCATACCTGTATATAATGTTAAAGTTGGTAGGCTTGTCAGTGCCTTGCAGGAACAGATAGCAACACTCGACGTACCTGCTGAGATAGTACTTATTGATGATCACTCAGAAAAAACGTACGCAGAGGACAACAGTACGTTAGCTTCTTCTAAAGTAAAATATATTGCCCTGCCTGAGAATATTGGAAGAGCCAGGATAAGGAATCTTTTTCTGAAATATGTGCAATATGATCATCTGCTATTTCTGGACTGCGATTCTGAAATAGTAAAAAAAGATTTTCTGCAGGCGTATATTTCTGAAATTAAGAAAGGCGCTAAGGTAGTGTGTGGTGGTAGGGTGTATTCTGATACTGTGCCTCCCAAGTTATTCAGGTTACACTGGAAATACGGTAGAGAAAAGGAAAGTAAACCCGCGAACGAACGGCAAAAGAACCCGAATGCTTCATTCATGACCAATAATTTTGTTGTAGACCGAATGGTATTTGAAGGAATAAAACTCGATGAACGTGTTACAGGCTATGGGCATGAAGATACTTTATTCGGGTACCAGCTTAAATTGAAAAATATAGCAGTAAACCATATTGATAACCCTGTACTGCATGCTCATCTTCAATCAAACCCACAATTTGTAGAAAATACAGAGTCTGCTATTCTTAATTTGGTTCGTATTATGTTATTCATGGGTGATGACGAAGTATTCGTAAAAGAGGTTACTTTATTAAGAGCGTATTCGAAATGTGATAGATATAAGCTTCTTCCCTTTATTCGGTTTTTATTCCGACTGAATGCCCCGATACTAAGGCCATTGCTTTGTTCAGGCTTTGATAATATGATGACCCTAAATTTTTATAAACTGGGTTACCTCACAATAAACTATTCAAAGTAAGCCTCTTTTGTTCTTAATACTGGTAAATTCGGTAATAATTGATATATTTATAGTCGATTTCAAAGGAAATAGAAATACCCTGTCCGATTTTTTTAATTATTAGCGCAACACCCACTCAAAATGCCAATGTGTAAACGAGGTAAGAAAAATATATTTTTCTGTTTTGTAATACTCATTTTTATGGGTACTACCTCCTTTGCTCAAAATTATTGGATGCAGAAAGCAGGTGGCAGTACCATTGATGAAGCGTACAGTATTTCACTTGATGGTAACTCTAATACCTATACAACTGGTTATTTTTCGGGCACAGCTGCATTTGGACCTTTCAGTCTTACAGCAAGTGGAATATCAGATGTATTTGTAACATGCACTGATAAGAATGGAGTTTTTCAATGGGCCGTTAAAGCTGGCGGTGCCGGATCGTGCAGAGGGCTTGCTATAAAAACTGATGCTGCCGGCAATAGCTATGTAACCGGTTATTTTAATGGCTCTGCTACATTTGGTGCAACTACATTAACATCTGCTGGTCTGCAGGATGTTTTTATTGCTAAATACGATAACACCGGAAAGTTGTTGTGGGCGGTTAGTGCAGGTGGTACACTGTCGGATATTGGAAATGCAATAACAATAGATAATAGTGGTAATGTTTTGGTAACCGGTGAGTTTGCAGGTACAGCTAAATTCGGTTCTTTTTCGCTTACCAGTTTAAATAACAATATAAACGTATTTACAACCAAGCTTGATGCTAACGGGAATTTCCTTTGGGCTCAGGTAGGGACAGGTTTACATACCGACAGAGGACTTGGTGTTGCATGTGATGCTTCGGGCAATGTGTATGTGACAGGACAATTTACGGATACAATTACATTTAATTCAACTCATAAAACCAATTTGTACGACGCCATATTTTTGGTGAAGTATAATAGCAGCGGTGCAGAACAATGGTTTACAGATGCAGGCGGAGGTAATGTGAATATTGCGAACGCAATTGCAGTTGACAATAATTCCAATATATATTTAACCGGAGATTTTACCGGAACACTAAGCTTTTTTGCTTCCCCTACGGTAACCCTTTCCGGTGCATATACAAACAGAATATTTATTGCGAAATATAATTCAAGCGGCAATTTATTATGGGATGTGGCTGACGCTTCAAATAATTCTTTAACATCAAAGGATATAGCTATTGATGGCTCAGGTAACGCCTATTTGATAGGTAATTTTGAATGTATTTTAAACGGCTATGCCGATAAATACGGCCAGGGTACTTTTAATTCGGTTGGGTCCTGGGACATATTTGCTGCGGAATATAACTCTTCGGGTGTATGGCAGTGGAGTAGGCAAATAGGTGGGCATAAGGACAATTTGGGATACGGTATAGCCGTAACATCAGCAGGCGATATTTTTACTGCAGGTAGTTTTGACCAGGATATGATAGTACCATCTGACCCTAATTTTACACCATACAGTGCTAATGGGTTTACTTGCAATAATGCATATTGCTCAGATAATAATTACGGTTCTTTTCTATCTTTCAATACAACCGGTAACTACGATGTTTTTATTGCAAAACCAATTGATATAAACAGGCAACCGTATGATTTTTACAATAGAAGTGGTGGGGTGTGTACCAGGCCACAGGTAGGTATATGTATCAATAATAACTGCCCCGATACAGTACAGTTTTGTACCGGCGGATCAATATATGTCGTAGCTAATACCTGTACACAAGCTGCACCAAATTATACTTATCTGTGGTCAAATAGCCAAACCGGTATAGCTAATTATGTAACTTCAACAGGCTGGTATTATGTTACGCAAACTACCGTTGATGGCTGTATTAAAAGTTCCGACAGCATTTATGTGATCATCCACCCGGGTCCGGCTAAACCTAATATTTCTGATAATGTTATTATAAATACAAATGCTGTTAACCCTAAACCAATTGCTTTATGCGCCGATTCAGTTAGGCTTACGGGTGGTGGCATTGGTTCGAAGGACACATATTTCTGGTCGGGTGGAACTAAGGCGGATTCAACAAAATATTTGACTGTAACTAAAAGCGGAGGGTATTGCTTTAATGTGGTAGATAGTTTTGGTTGTTCAAATTATACGTGTATCAGCGTAACGCTTGATAGCGCACTAACAAAAATAAAACCAAACCTGATTTGTACAACCTGTAAGCATGATTCTGTAGCGTTTTGTAAGGGTAATATATTCACTATGTTTACCTACGATTCTGTTACTAATCCTTTTGTTAATCAAGCCTTATGTATTCCTTCACCCGTTAATATAAAGTGGGTTGCAGGGCCTGGTGCAGCTGGTTATATAACTTCTACAAATTGTGGAAAAAATGATTTTCAGCCACAAGACACAGGATGGTATCATATTACAGACACAATTATCCGCGCGAATTTATGCGATACGTTAAAATATATTCTTCACGATTCGGTTCATGTTACATTGTATCCTGCACCTTCATTGGGGCCTATTTCAATAAGCGGCGGTGGCAGGTTGCTTTGCCCCGGCGATTCCACTTTGTTAATAGCTCACGATACCGCAGCCTTCACATGGAATACCGGAAGTACAAAAGATAGCATCTGGGGAAAACCTGCCGGCTCACCATATAGTATTAAATCTACGGTTACAAATTCATACGGATGTGCTGCCTTATTTATTGCAACTGCTACTGTGGGTTTAAAAACTCCACCGACAATTAATGTTATACCATCGGTGGGCACTATATGCCCCGGCGATTCATTGCAACTTGCTTGTATTGGAGGTATGGGTAATTTTTCATGGAACGGCCCTTCAGGCCCGGTAGGAGGTGACTCATCTATTATCTATGTGAAAACTCCCGGCTCCTATTATTGTGTGGTGTCTGATACGGCTTATTGTAACCCTATTTTATCGAATACTGTATTGATCGATCTGTATGCTACTCCTTATTTGGCCGCTACTCCGAGTCCTGTGCTATGCCCCGGCGATTCAATAAAACTTTCAGTTGTTGCATCGTCAGGTGATTCTATAAAATGGATTAACCCGGCTTCAGCAGGAAGTGATTCAGTTGTAATCGTTAAGTCACCAGGTATCTACACCTGCCAAATAAAGTCTTGCGGAATAAAAACACTAACAAGCATTACAGTTACTTCCGATAATCCTGTGGCAACAATTACGGCTGCCGGCCCAACGACATTCTGTACCGGCGATTCAGTGGTACTGAATGCAAATAGTGGTATGGCATTTTATTCGTGGACACCGGTTGCCGCCGGTGGGCCCTCAGTAACTGCTTTCAATACAGGAGAATATGTAGTTACTATTGTTGATAATGGTGGTTGCACTGCAAAAGATTCTATTCCTGTAATTGCGACGCCAAATAATGTAAAGCCTCCGCATGTTGCCGATACCTCAACTTGTCCCGGTGAGTCAGTAACATTAGTTGCTTCTGGTGCAGGAAGTATAATGTGGTATTCAGCTTTTAATGGTGGGCCTGTATTAGGCACCGGTCCTCAGTTTACAACTCCATCCATCAATGCTGCGAGTGTGTTTTATGTGGCTACTGAAGTGGGTGGTTGCATAAGTCCGAGAGATAGTGCCCACGTAAAAATTGAAGAATGTGGCGGGGTATATATTCCTAATGTGTTTACACCCAATGGTGATGGACAGAATGATGTGTTTAAAGCCACTATAAAAGGCGCAAGATGTTTCGATTGTAAAATTTATAACCGCTGGGGTGTGCTGATATACGAATGGAATGATGTTGATGGTGGCTGGGATGGTATTGTAAAGCAAACGGGACTACCTGCCTCTGACGGAACGTATTACTATATTATAAACTACTGCGATTATCTTAATGTTACGGCTAAAAAGGATGGATTCCTCACCCTTATCCGTAAATAAGTAGAATAATTTTAGCAGCCTTATTATCTTTGCCTGCAGCAATGATAAGCAAAGAAGCAATATTGAATTTAGAGGTTACTGATGAGGAGTTTAATCTCATTTATCCTGAGCGTATACGAACTCTTGCAAAACAACAGTGGACCCCATTGGATGTATCGAAACTTGCTGCAAAGTATTTGGCAGAAAAGCCAGGAGCTAGAGTACTTGACATAGGTTCAGGAGTAGGGAAGTTTTGCATGGTAGGCGCCACAAGTACCGAAGGAGTATTTACGGGTGTGGAGCAGCGGCAGGATCTGGTTGAGATGTCGAATAAACTGGCTAAATATTATGGAATTAAAAATGTAAAATACGTACATTCTAATATTACTGATATTGCGTTTACCGATTTTGATGCTTTCTATTTCTTTAATGCATTTTATGAAAACATAGATAGGGATGCTATGATAGATCATACCATAGAAAGAGGAATTCAATACTATAATATGTACAACAGATATGTAAGCGGGCAACTTGCTAAAATGCCTGTAGATACTAAGCTGGTAACCTATTGGAGTTCACTTGGCGAAATACCAGGCAGCTACGAAATTCAATTTGAGGCCTTTGAAGGGAATTTGAAATTCTGGAAAAAGACCAGCTAATTATTGATTCAATTATAAGGCTCATTTCTTTATCTTATCTTTGGTAGAGCAATAAACAAGAACATGGCAGAAATTGGTAGGTGGAATAGTTTGGAGGTAGTTAAGGAGCTTGATTTTGGCGTGTACCTGAATGGAATGGTCCATGGAGAAATACTTATGCCGATTCGTTATGTGCCTGAAGGAACCAAGCCGGGTGATATGGTAGATGTTTTCATTTACCTTGATTCAGAAGATAGATTAATTGCTACTACTGAACAGCCGATTGCACAAGTAGGAGACTTTGCATTGCTTGAATGTATATCGGTTAACAGCATTGGTGCATTTCTGGATTGGGGTTTGATGAAGGATTTATTTGTACCATTCAGAGAGCAGCGTCAGAAGATGGAAGTGGGGTATGCCTATGTTGTATATATATATGTTGATGAACAGACTAACCGCATAGTAGGTTCTGCTAAAGTTGAAGACTATTTAGATCTAGCACCGCATAATTTTACCGAAGGACAAGAGGTTGACCTGGTTATTTATAACCAGACCGATATTGGGTTTAAGGCTATTATAAATAATACACACATCGGAGTTATATACACTAAGGATGTGTTCAGAGAAGTTGAAAGAGGGGAGAAGACGAAAGGGTATATAAAAAAGATAAGGGCAGATAATAAAATTGACCTGATCATTGATAAGCCTGGTTACGAAAAGGTAGATGAGGTATCGAAAAAAATATTGGAGAAGTTAAAGGAACAACAGGGTTTTATACCATTGGTAGATAAAAGCCCTGCTGGTGATGTGTATGATATGTTTGGTATAAGTAAGAAGACCTTTAAAAAGGCAATTGGTGGATTATATAAAGCACAATTGATAACAATAGAAGAGAACGGCATAAAACTTGTTTAAAAACATAAACTATGACGAACAATGATATTATGAAAAAGCTGCGTGTAGCTCTGTATTTGAGAGATACCGATATTATTGAAATACTTAAGCTGGTAAATTTTACCGTTTCGAAAAGTGAACTGGCTGCTATTTTCAGAGATGAGAATAGCCCTAATTATGTGGAGTGTGGAGATCAACTGTTGCGGAACTTCCTTAATGGACTAATTATATATAAACGCGGCCCTAAGCCTGATGGAGCGAATCCTATAAAGAAAGAAGAAAAAAAGCCCGAGCCGCCTGCTGCAAAATAATGGAGCCATGGTTTGTCTATATTCTGGAGTGCGCAGATAAAACATATTATGTAGGCACCACCAATAATGTGGAATTACGGATAGAGAAGCATAACAGCGGTAAGGGAGCAAAGTATACAAGGGGTAGAGGGCCGGTTAAATTAAAATATACTGTTGAATGCGAATCTCATTCGGAAGCCTGCAAACTGGAATATGATATCAAGCAATATTCAAGGGACGAAAAGGCGGAGCTTATTAAAACATATCAGAAGGAATTAAAAGATGGCAAAGCTCACTAAAAAGGCACTGTTAAAGCATCTGAATAAGTCTGATAAAGATGATATTGTTGCGGAGGTAGTAAGACTGTTTGATAAGTTTAAGAATGTAAAGGAGTATTACCAGGCAGAACTTTCAGATGATGCTAATCCTACTCTTGATAAATATAAAAAGAAAATAGCCAAAGCATATTCGTTGCTGAATCCCAAGGAACGTAGTACCAATATCAATGTAAATAAACTCATAAATGAATTCAAAAAGATCTGCATTTACGAACGTGAGCTAGCTGATTTAATGTTATACAGAGTTGAATGTGGGGTAGAGGCATTTAATAGAAATAATAAGCGTTCTGCTACCTTTTATAATTGCATAGTAGTTACGTTCGAAGATGCAATAAAACTGATAATAGCTGATCAATCAATGAATGAATTCAAGCAAAGAATTGATAAAGTGATTAAGAGTGCGGCAAAAGGGAAGTATGAAGTGAAGGAGAGGATGGAAGTCGTAATTGAAGAATGTAGATAGAGAATTGTATTCGCGTTAGGGATTGCAGTGGAAAGCCCGGAGCAAAGCGAGGACTTGAAACGTAAAGCCCGACCCGAAGGGGAACGCCCAGAAAAAAATAATAATAAAGATACTTCGACAGGCTCAGTATGACAAACTACGCCTTAACCTTCACATCATACATCTTTGCACGCTGAGCCTTAATGTTCTCATCAGAAATGTAATCATCGTAGGTCATGCGTTTGTCAATAATACCATTCGGGGTAAGTTCAATAATGCGGTTAGCAATAGTTTGCACAAACTCATGATCATGAGAAGAGAACAGTGCAATATGTTTCCAATCTTTCAAGGCATTATTAAATGCGGTAATAGATTCCAGATCGAGGTGGTTAGTAGGCTCATCTAATATAAGGCAATTGGCATTGGTAAGCATCATGCGCGATATCATGCAACGTACCTTTTCACCACCCGATAATACATTCGATTTTTTTAATGATTCTTCACCTGAGAATAGCATTTTACCGAGGAACCCACGTACATAAGTTTCTAGCTTAT